>Ga0209709_10002678_pt1 | contig 15287 bp, 26 predicted proteins | sample ArcticOcean_MG_C_2_FD_187435 | JGI IMG/M metagenome (GOLD analysis project Ga0209709, IMG submission 187435) | Marine microbial communities from western Arctic Ocean - ArcticOcean_MG_CB4_136 (SPAdes) (version 2) | ecosystem: Environmental > Aquatic > Marine > Oceanic | place: Arctic Ocean... | reverse complement strand
GTCTTGGAGAAGCGACAGAGGTCATGGGACGATGTGAACATTCAAAATCTACAAACTTTTTAGCACCTGGTATAGAAGAGAGTTATTTCGCATTCAATCATTATTTCGATTCTCGTATAGAATCTGGGGCAAAACCACTTACGTATATTAGGAGAGAGGGGTTTGATGAAAACATATACACATTTGAAAGGGGTTCTGCAATTCGTCTGAAAGTGTCTGAGTGGTTAAACATTACCGGGATTGAACTTGATAAACCATTCGATGAACAGAACGTAGATGGTTTAGATATCACGGGTTTCAATGGTGTGGGAGAAGACGCCGAAAAGTACCCATACGTGAGAACCAGTGGGTTGCGCCTAAATATAGAGGTCAAGTATCATAACTTCCACCTTGACCGAGTATTACATACAGATATGGGGGGTGAAGATGTGTACGCTGTCGTGACAGTATCCCCCAAAATTGGTTGGTTCTCCAAAGGTGATGAAATATTGTATAGCCAAGTCGGTGGTGGTGCAGCATTTGACATAAACAACCCAATTAATTTGACAAGTGGGCAACCAAATGGTATGTATTACGATTTTTACAGGTATGGTATATTATTTGATATACAACAAACTGGTTTAATTGGGGAAATAGACTACCTTTTCATTCTCATGCAATTTACATCTGGTATTGTTCTATTAGGACTTGCGACTACACTTGTTGGCTTCATTGCTAAATTTGGTTTAGGTGACAAGTCTGAATTATATAGAGGTGCCATGTTAGAGACGTTTGATATCCGACGTGAAGCTGCTCGGTACGCTACCCAAGCGTGTGTTGCCACCAAAAGTTTTAAAGAGGCTGACACTGGTGGTTCGGGTAATTTAGATTTTGATGAGTTGAGAACTCTCATCAAAGAGTCTTTCGCTAAAAGTTATTTAGATGATGGCGTTGATGACCACTTCAGCTTCAACGAAAAAGAAATTACTGCGATGGCGTATTACCTCATGAGAGCAGCTGATGAAACCCTAGACGAAAGGATTTTAGAACAACGTGAGAAAACAGATGAACAATTACGAGATTCAACGATATCATTACATGAATGGCAAGAGTTATCTACAACAGGTGTTTTAAAAAGAAAAGATCTTAAATCTACCTCAAAAGAACAACTCGAGGCAGCTGGGTGGAAGAATAGTATTTTAAAAAGATTGAAAAGTTCTACTTAAAGAATTGATGTGTATATTAATCAGCGTGGGGGGCGGTGTGGAGGACGTGGGTTCTCGGTGTCGCATTCATAGCTCAGTGGTAGAGCGCAAGCTTAGTAAGCTTGAGGTCAGGGGTTCGAAACCCTTTGAGTGCATCCATTATTTTTACTACTTGATATATTCCAAATAGTAAAAATAACTTAAAACTATGATTGTATTATTTTTAAATGTTGACTGTTCTACATCCAGTTGTTTCAGTTAAACGACGTTTTGGTGGACGGATAAAAGCCGCGAGTTTAAACGCCCCACCTCCACCTATTGAGACACGTAATGAGCGGAAGTTTGGACCCTATTCGTGGAAAGCTATAGTTGAATCTCGTGACAAGAATGGTGAAGTTGATACAACCTTCATCGGATATAGCCCAGATATGAATATCACCATGAAGACTCAAGTTGCATGTGATAGATATAAGAGAGAGGGAACTGAATGTGGAGAAGTTAATCTTGTCATGAAAGGTGGTTACAGTAAAGAAGTTATTTTTATGAAATTGACGAATAGCGATAATCTGATTAATCTGACGTCTTTCTTTTGAGCTGGAAAATATGTTCAACAATAATTGTGGAACCTAACATGGTTAATATAGGATTATCATATTTGAAACCATATCCAACTAGAATAAAACCCCATAAAAACGCAAGAAAATCTGTCATTGGTGCAGCCATATAACTACAATTTGCATCTGTGGGTATGGACGCCTCCATCATCTGATAGTATAGGTAGCCCAAAACAATTGAAATAATTATGGCGTATGTATGTTGATTCTTCATTTATACTAGTACGCGGTATTATTTTTTATTAAATAATGTCATCTCATTTAAATGACAGATGTTAGAGCAATACTTCTGATGCGAAAACTTTTATTTTTTTTCAATAAAGTGTTTGCATTGACATCAAAGGTACCATTACAACCTTTATATAGAGAAATATTCATGTTAAACGAAGCTCTAGTTATTTGGAACAACTTTGAAATATTCAGGGACGAAGCGAGTAGCATATACACAAGTTTTAACACTATAAAGAATGATATGTTTTATTACACTCTAATTAAGACCGAATCAGAGTGGACACGTCTCTATCTATCATGGCAAAATAAAACGGACCCAAAGGGTAAGCAGTTATGCCCTAGGAGTTCGGCTTTGATAGAGAGTATGCCAAATATTAAGATGGCTATGTTCTCGGTTCTAAGTCCGGGTGCCAAAATTAAAGCCCATACAGGTCCGTATCGTGGATGTATACGGTTACATATGGGTCTAATAACACCCAACAGTGATGAGTGTTTTATTAACATAGATGGTAAAAACTATAGTTGGAGAGATGGCGAGGTTGTTTTACTAGATGATTCATATCTTCATTATGTTGAGAACAATACCGACAAGTATAGAGTTATTTTAATTTGTGATATATTGAGACCGATGAACTTTGTGGGAAATATCGCAAACGAAATCATCATGAGAAACTTTTCAAAATATACACATAGAGAAACTTAAAAAAATATACCCCTATATATTAAATGCATCTTAAAGAGCTCAAAGACCACTGGAAAACACTTCGTGTGGAGTTGGACACTTTACCAACAGATGTATTCATAAGTGAAAAACCTAGACCTACAGGTGAATGGGAAGGATCTGATATTCTTCATGAAATTGTTACGGATTACAGTTCTGGTAAATGTGGGTGGTTGAAAGGTGGACAAACACATGTACAGAATGAATGGATTAGTTGGCCTATCATATGGGAAAGTAAACCAGTATTAGGGAATTGTTTGAAATGTCCAGAAACATTTAAATTACTTTCTCAGATACCGGGAATTCGTATAGCTGGTTTTGCTCTCATGAAAGGGGGTGTACAATTAAAAGAGCACACTGATAGTGTTGGACCAGAATATATGTTCACGTATCATCTAGGTCTCAAGTGTCCCAATGAGTGTTATCTTCATCATAAAAAAATTGGCATGGTAAATGAGGAAGATGGAAAACATGTGATTTTAGATGGTAGAATTCCTCATTGGGCGGAGAATAAGTCCGATGAAGATCGTGTAATTCTTTACGTTGAATACTACACATCAACAACTGATTAATTTTTTAAATTCTTTCCCCAACCAGGTACACTAATTTCACTTTTTTCGCACCATGGATACGTCTCCTCGCCGATAAAGTTTAAAGCCTCTATACCACCAATCATACATTCATTGCATGTACCCATACTATCATCAATAATACACCCAATTGATAGAGCACGGCATACATCCACTTTTTTGATTTCATTCTCCGTAAAACTATTTGTGAGAATGACATCATGAAAAATACCGGGGAAGAAATGTTCAATCCAAAGTTCAGTGGGTTCTCGGACAATTTCTTGACGACCCGTGACTATATACATTCTATCAAACACTTTATTCAAGTTCTGCATAGCAAATTGGGATCCCTTTATGGGTTGTAAGTTTTTGAAATCTTCGGAAAAGTAAAATTCATTGAGTATTTTTTGTGATTCTTTTTCTGTGCAATTAAAAACTTCTCTATAAAGATAATTATACTTTGGTTGTTTAGGTAATACAACACCTTTCCATTTAGCCATGGGTTTGAGAAAGTGAACAAGGACTTCATCTACATCGATAGCAATCTTCGTATTCATCTATAATTACATGATATATTATTCATAATCTCTAATCACCACACCTACTGGGAAACGTGGTACCTTCATACTAGTAAGGTTTTGGAAACGCACTGTGAGCATTTTTCCAATATACTTCTTGTAATTCTTGTATTGTTCTTCGCGTTGACTAATAGTACCCTCGGGTCTCACAGTAAACTCCTGACCACCTTGGGTTTTACACATCCAAACAACAGCGTTTGCATCCCTACCATGACCCGTTTTTGCACCCATAATTTCATACTCTTCGGTCTGAAACTCCTTATATTTGAGGAGATAGTTGCTCCTCTTCCCAATTTCATATGTACTCCTGGCATCTCTAATCATGACACCTTCATATCCACGTGAAGTGAAAAGATCGTGATATGTTTTCACACTAGATTTCTTTTTGACCAAGAATGTTTCAATACTAATACAATCCATACGTTCTTCAAATGTTAGTTCTGGTCGTTCAAGATCAAAGTAATCAAAAATATGAAACTCGAGATCTTTGGGGTTTGTCTTGAATATACTTGTGATTTCTTCAAACGTTTTATTGGGTGCATAACACTCACCATCTAACCACTCACCCTCTCTGAGGCCATCAGAGAGATGATCAATTCCCTTGACGGGTTTACCAGTTCTAGAGAAGCACCCCTTTTTAGACACAAGTAGACGAACACCATCAATTTTAGGTTGAACGTAAAAGGGTTCGGATATGTATTGTTGACGATCCTCCCATTTGTTAGCCAACATTGGTAGAATTTGAGTCACTTTGATATTCTCATTGTTCCACATGGTTTGTGCACGGGACACCGCTTTTTCGTAGCCCGTCTTCACATTAGTTCGTGACACAATCACTTTATCACTACCAACCATACCACTGGTCTTTACGATATCTGCAGTACCACCACCGAGATCTTCTACGTGAATATCGGTAAATCTCTGCTTTCCATTTTTATCTTCTCGGATAAGGCGTTCCATTGTACGTTTAAATAATTTCTCAACTTTAATTATGATACCAGTTGTAAACTATGGTAGAATGGAGCGACTTAGGCCACCAGAACGTACAAATCTGCCTATGAACACCAATACATTTGCAATAGGATTTTTAATTTTGTGTGTATTAGGTCTCTATAGAAGATATGTAACGATTAATCAACAGCGTGAGCAATCTTATACTTTAGACACTTTGATGCCGACAAATAGAGGTCTTTCTTCATCAGTTTCTTAAACTTCTTCTCGGGGATCTCAGTCTTTGACATATACATCTTCTTGAGATCCTTCATAAGTTTCTCACAATTTTTCATCTCATGTTTGAGATCCTTAAACTCCCCCCATATTTCAGTTGAAATCTGGTGAATCAGAAGGTATGCATTCAACCCCATGCGACGCTCTGATCCACCTAGGAACATGAAAGTAGCCGCTGAGCAACAAGCACCTTGTGCGATAGTGATAACTTTAACCCTAGACTTCTCTATGATATTCTTAAGGGCAAACCCCGAATAGACATCACCACCTCCACTCATGATATGAACACGGATCTGTGGTTGATACCCGATAAGATCAGCTTGTTGTTTGAGTAAGTGAATCTCCAATTTCTTGAAAGCCTCAACAAACTCTAGGGTATTCTCAGGGGTAATATCACCATAAAAATGGAGTTCGTTACCGATAGTTTTAGTGCATTCGGAAACTTCTTCCTCTTCTTCATGCTTTTCCTTGTTCATAGGCATATTTCAATGCTTTCTTTACTCTTGTTACGTCTCTCTGTTTTAACCTATTTCCTACTGCTAAATGATTCATTACGTCAAAATCTTGTGGGGTTAAACCATAATCAAGCATAGGCTGCAAATCGCCATTTTCTGCATACTTCTTTATCAAACATAAATCGTCAATACATAAGTTATTACCACCACGTTTTTGAATTTCTTTATACTTTTGATTTCTCATCCGATAGTTTCCATACTTTGTCCAACAACTCCCAGGTCTAATGGTATCCTTGTCTAGTGGTTTTCCAAGTGCAGACTTTGGTATCACGAGTGCATTGAGTATGAAATAAGGCATTAGATGCCAGTTACCCATCGTATACATTTGTGTATCATACATATCTGCCTCACAAAATGCATCCGTTACACCTGTCACATCTACACCCTTAGAATCTAAGTAATTCTCTTGAAATATATCCCATATATGACCATGTTCATGTATTGAATCTGGGATACCTATAGGGTCTGGGTCACTTAGAATATCCTTGATATACTCTTTAGGTGTTTTGAAAACATCCTTGTCATCAAAACCATCTAAATATGTGAAAAAGTCCCGAATGTTACCATTACATCTAATTGCTGCATTCTCTGCAAGTGAAGATCTATCTTCTATGAGGGTTAATAATCTACCAGGTTTATGTCTAGGTATGAAAATAATTTCAAAGTTGGGGAATATACACATATTTACTGAGGTCACGACTAATGATCCTCGTGTCATTCTCCCCCCATCAGAAACCTTTTCTATGATAGATTTGAAATCTGAATCATAGTCTTCAATAAATGCATGTTTTGGTGCATTTTGTATGAACGATAGAAAAGGTGATTTAGACTTTAGATGATCTTTTTCTATTTCTATACTATTTATTTCGTCAAGTGCAGACTTTAGTAAATAGGATTTACCAACACCAGATGAACCACATATAAATACATTCTTCCGTTCGGAAATATATTTCTTCAATAATTCAATTTGATTTGTGTGAAGTGTGGTAACAGGCTCTTCTTTTTTTTGTCTGATTATTTTAATGAAAGAGTCCATTGATGATCTTACTAATCAAGCCATAGATTTAGTGCTCGAGAATGACGCACTACAAGAACGTATCGTAAAACCTTTAAAAAGGAAAATTTTACCATATGCAGTATGCGCTGCTTTAACTAATATTGTGGTCCTTATTCTTTTGGTATACCTTGCTCAACGTCTGTCTCTTCTTCAGACTCCTCAGATTTAGCGTCTTCTTCTTCTTCCTCCTCCTCCTCCTCCGAACCCAATTCCTCGAGTAATTTACTTTTTTCTTGATATTCATTCTTTGATCGTACCAGCTCTCCAATTTTACTGAAGGGACCACCCTTTGTAATAGACTCTGGTACACTCGCACGTTTATACTTCGGAATTGCACGAACATCTAGGATTTCTGGTTTTGTAAATGTGTTATTCAGGGGGTATTGCTTTTCAAAATCATTCAGGATACTTGTTGGAATGGAAGGTGACTGTTCTATTAGACGATCATATTCAGCTTTACATGTGTTTACAAAATCTAAACCATCTGAATAACGTTCTCGTCGGGCCAAAGCCAACATGAGACGGATATTTCTAGATAGAAGACCATATGATAACGCGGCCGCCTTGTGATTCTCCATCAACTCATTAATCTTTAAGAAATTTGAAATCGTCGCTACGAGACCAGCAATCAAGTTAAGACCACCAATGATAGATGGAACTGCACCTCTGACTGATTCTGGAAATTGATCTTGCGCAAAGTTCGCTGTACCAGTAAGAGTTGAGAGAACAATAACAGGCAAAGTAAACCGCATTGATAATGACTTGTACATGAGGTACGCCCTGTGATTCATGAACCTATAACACCCAGACGCCTCACCCCACTGACGTAATATATTTTCATGCTGATCATTCCAACTGTTTTCCCTTAGCTCGAGTTCTTTTTCTTTCAGAGCTGATGTAGACATACCGCTAAAATTTTCTACACTCATCTTATACTAGATGAATATAATATTTTGGATTCATCTTGTTTTTCTCATAGCCATTCTCGTGATTCCTTTCACAAATGACAGGCGCAACCTAGAGTTTTATTCGATACTCATCCCATTCTTATTTTATCATTGGTCTGTAAATGACGATACATGTGCGTTAACTCAGGCTGAGATGTATGTGACTGGTCAGGAGAAGGAAGAGACTTTTATGCATAGGGTTGTGAGCCCCATATATAAGATGGAAGACAACGATGTAAATAATCTCACAAAAACAGTATTTTTCGCGTTATGGGCTGTTGTACAATATCGTCTCGGACGTTTTGATGTGTTTATTGACGACTTCAAAAAACTGGTTCCTAAATGATATAAAGATTTTGAACTAGTAGTAGATATAACATGAGTAAATCTCTTTACGAATACAAACAGCACGAACAAAATCTCGGTCGCCTTTGTATTCAAAAAAATACATTGGAAACAAATTACATGAAATCTGCTGATCTCATTGAGAGGGAGATGAATGACATTGATAGGCGTATCATGATGGCGAAGTCTGATGTTAAGAGGGAAATACTAAAAAAACAGTATCAATATCTTATTCAAACGACCAATAAACTTGATGAAGATTTTACCACCCAGAAAGATGAGTTTGAAGAAATAATTGAGGAGACTAAAGGACGTATGGTAATTCTCAATGAGCAGATTAAGGGTGAGAAGAACTCTATAGACTATAATATTGATCAGCTCAGGGAGTATATGAATAACCCAGGTACATACAATATGTCTCAAGTTTTAGAGAAGATTGTAAACTCTCTAGAGATTATCCGGGATAAAAAGAAGAAAAAGAAGAAGTCTACTTCTTCCGCGTGAGTTCATGAACACGTTTCATAAACTCCTTATTACGACGCACGGTAGGATCTGCTTTGATAATTCTGAGTAAAGCAGCTGATGGTATCTTTGGACTGTTACCTCTAGGTTTGGGAGTGGGTTTTAATTTTTTACGCGCACTCTGAATCTGTTTTGTGGTTGGCATTATACTTTAGGTGAATATTTAAACTGATCAAATGAGTGAACTGATACCTTAAAGTTATGATACAAAATCATACACAATGCATCCGCTATATCATGCTTCCTCTCATAAGGAATTTCTTCTTTCATGTGTTTACTGGCTATTTCTACAGTCCTATCCTTTCTCTCGTCATAGTTTAGGTGTCTCATACCAAAATGAACATGCATACTCACAGGTGAAACAAGTACAACTTTATCTCTGAACATGTAATTTAAAAGTACCTCAACATTTGTAAAACCACCCGGTGGTTGTCTCTCTATTAAGATTGTATCTGCACTATCAAATATATCTCTATGATCATCCACCATAAGGGGTACGAGGTCAACTATACCATTTGTTTGAATATATTTATAGTCTTCTAAACTTACCTTCTTTATATACTTCACATCAATCTTTGGTCCATTCCCACACTCGGCGACCACGAGACCCATATTGTGGTACCCAATATCTATGGCGAGTACCCTCATATCTTTATATAAAAGATTTTCCTTAACTATAGTAATGAAGATTAAGAACAAAACAAAAACTCAAATCCTATGGGTTGCCCTCATTGTTCTCATACTTATAGTTGGGTACATGTACCAAAATCCTAAATTAGTTGAAGTTCCAGTAGACGTCCCCGTTCCTGTGATGCCGGTTCAACCAAGATTTATGGAACGTCAAGAGAGGCCCCATAGTCGGGAGTTTAGACAAGCACCTATCAAGCAATACAAACCTGGTCATATGCAGCAGATGGGCGTCCTCATAGGTGACGGTGATGAGACCCTACCCCTCTACGGTAAAGAAGTCAGAGGACGCCGTGACCGCTATAATTACTACACCACAACTGGTGGTGAAAACCTATACCCTCTCCCAGTGAGTCACGACTCGCGTGATTGTATGGAGGACATTGGATGCCAGGAACTATATGGAAATGAAGCAGTCTCAGTGACTGGTAAAACTGGTTCATTCAATGTTACTATGTACAGAACAGATGATTTTTTCTAATTATTCAGACCGACTAAATCGGTGTGCAGTATCTGTACCTACCATCGTAGTGGAGAAGATACTACATAGACAACATACGAGCATACCCATCATCATTGGTGGACTTTTCATAGGTGCTTTCATACCACCGTAAAGCATCATCATACAACACATACACGAAGATATCAACGAAATTAATGTACTTGAGTCAAGATCTTTATCTTTTTGAAAAGCGACAACTGGTGCGGTAAATAGACCGAGATTCATTTAGTATACACTAAGAAAAATTATTTCGTAGGTTCATGACAATGTCAACCTCCCTCCCCGGGAGTCCTGGTGGATTTCTCGAGAATTTCCTCTTCATTCTCAAGAGTTTCAACAAAGTTTCATCATCCAGGTCTTTGAAAAACTCTACAATTTCTTCTAAATCACGCATACCCATATCCTCCTTTTGAGCTTGAACATATGGCCATGTTTGCTTTCTTAATTCGGCCACTTCCTGTTCAAGTTGTCTAATACGTGGGAGTAATACTTTCGTAATAGCAACACGAGCTTCCATTAGTACTACACATATATATTCTTTAAATTGCCCATGTTCCAATGGTGTATTTTACACCACTGTTTTTTACAGGTGCACCCCTATGAATATATGTCCAACCCGATGGAAACATCAACAATTTACCTTGAATTGGTCTAATTTTTTTACCGCCAATAAACTCCGTACACCCCCCTTGATCTTCTTCTAGAGTGTTTAAATATAGAATACATGATATAGTACGAGGTGTATTACCTTTAGCGTGATCATCTATATGATATCTGTAATACTCACCTGTTTTATACTCTTGAACAAAATATCCTTCATCTAATAGGTCTGTAAATACCTCACATATAGCGTGAGATATAGATTCATCACCATTACCATTAATATGGGTTTTAATATATTCTTTGTATTTATTAAAACCTTTTGTAAAAACATCAAATATGATATCATCAACGTCCTTCCAGTCCTCTAAGTATGAAAAATTTAAAACGTTTGATTTTCGTACATCTTTAGTATCACTAAATGTTTTTGATGGTCTTTTCCTGTCATCTTTTTGGTAACGTTTTATTATTATTTCACATATTTGCTTTGGTAAAGCATTCTCTATTTCATAAATGAATTCCATTTACTTGTTATATGTTATAAAGCTTTAAATGTTATGTAATCTAATGATAAGGACACTTACTACTTGTATGATTAGACCTAAAGCTCAACACAGTGATGAGATTCATAATAAATTGAAGAAATCTGAGATTAGACGTATAGCTTTACAGCACATGTATGAAGCTCCCTCACTTCATGAACACGTTAAACTCACCACGAGACAAGTGCGTCTAAAAATGATTCTTCACGAGGCCCTTGACATTGCTCATACTATTTGTGAACACCATGATGCAAATACAGAAGAATGTATGTTGGCTTGGGAAATGGTTGACGAGATTGACGATGCAGCGACCCGAGCTGGTGTCAGGTACCAATAATTTCCTGATATATAGTAAATGGATCTCAAAGAAAGAGTTAAAAGTTTAGGCTTCAGGGTGACCAAAGATGTCAAAGGTAAAAGGATCAAACTCACCAAGAAGGAACTTCAAGCTAAACTTGAAAGAAAGAAGAAGAAGTCTCACCCGACATTAGATAATCAAGCTAGAGATGCGAAGAAGTTTATCAAGGTTTGTAAGATGGTCCTAAAAGAGGCTGAACCTAACACTCCACGAACCCCACGACCAGTGCGCACCACCATACCCCCACCTCTACCAATTCGTGTGATTCCCGTACCACCCCCACCACCTGCTAATAATCCACGTGCTAGACTTATGGCTAATCTCCAAGCCAATCTCAAAAGACGTGGTCTTGCAACCTAATTTGTGATATCCATACTTTTAAAGGATGTACACTTGATGGTGGTTGGCCCCCTTAAAAATACCTCAACATCATCTGTGTTGTAGGCCCTCACGTCAAAATCGTCAACAACACGGACAGATTTGAAGTTTCCTGTTATAGTTGAAGGAGCCTCATCGGTGTGTATATGTTTACCCTCATAGTCGCATTCCTCGTAGTAATGAACACCGGGGGTACTTGGGTTTATAGGTGGTGGTTTGTCTTTTTCAGAGTCTATCTTTATTTTAGACTTGTATTTGGATAGGAGATAAAATACCAAAAATACAATCGGAATAATCACTAGACCAATCATTAGTATTAGTTTACAATTTTAATTCCAAACCTCTTTGACATAAACTTCTTGACACCCTCAAAGTTTGGATGACTCCACAAGTACCACCGCGACCAAAAACCCGCACCACCAATACCACTAATCCCCCAATTCTCAGAGAAGCTGTAATCTATCTTCAACATCTTCTCTTGGATCTTTTTAGGATCTCTCTCTGCAATAACACTCCTTGGTATTCTTCCTCCGTGTCTGAGAACATAGGAACGCATTCGTGAGGGTGTTTTGTGTTTGGTATAATCCGAGTATCCACTTGCACCAAAGTCAACAGTCCTACCATCTTCGAGGAGAGCTCTAAACTTTTTTTTACGATTGGGACTTCTGGTGACTTTGACCTGCATATCTCTTATATTTCATGAGAAATAAAATATAAGTAGAGAGAATTATTTATACGTTATGTTTACTTACGGCACGCACCACAGTACCCCTCCTTCTTAGCTTCTGGGAAGAAGAACAGGCGCTCATCACCACGCTTGACACGGTAGAGGTGATCATACATGTGGAGAAGACCGATACCGAGAGCCACAGTGGACACAGCCGCACGATTCATTTTACGACTCGTCCAAGCATATGCCAATAGGAGACCAATGAGGGTCAATTGGACAATGGTGAATCTGGGGAATGTAGGCAACACAAAACGGTGCTCAACGGTCTGAACATCTTCAGTTTTACTGGGGGCATATTTTTCCATCTTTCCGCCGTAACCGGGCATTTTTATTTTATACTGAGAAATTAATGTGGCGGCTCCTATTGGTACCAATTTTTTTAGTACTTAACGATTACATGAAGTCCCCAATAGATAGATTATACTTCCAAAACCCCCTGAGACCTCTAATTGGAATAAGGAACACCCTCATAGATATGATAGATTGGGGGTATGAATATTCAACAAAGAATTACCCCGGTCTATGGCTCGTGAAGTTACACTACGATAAGATTCGTAAAGAGTTTGACGAATTTTCAGAGGGTGCTAAGAAATATCTGTTTCATGAATTGGATCCATGGTTTGACGAGAATCCAAATTATTACTATTACAAAGTGGAGGACTTCCCTCTTCTGAAAAGTCTCATTGATCAGATAGCATGTATTGACAAAGAGACTGCACTATTTGCAGTCATGGATGCACCAATGTCCATAGCGCCACATCGTGCCGAAACAAACCTATTACTTCGTTATCATATCACTATAGAGAGTGGTGGTGATTGCACACTCTATACCGAGAGGGGAGCTCATGAACACAAGGAGGGTGAAGACTTCCTCTTTGACCACGCAAGAATACATGGCGTTGTTAAACGTGGAACACAAAGACGTGTCGTCCTCATATTAGATGTGAAACGGTTCTAGAGGTGTTTACGACACACTGCTTCATACATATCACTTCCACCGATAAGTTCAAGTTCTTTGTTACCAACAAGCCTCTTCGTGAACGGACCAGGAGTTGCATGGTTACATCTCCTACAGAGGGCTGAAAGTTTGGTTACTTCACACGCCAGTGGAATACAGTCAAGGATTTCACCCCATTTCCTCTGGAAAGAATCAGCATCTAGTCCTGCGAGAATTACCGTCTTGTTTTCAAAGATGCAATATTCCACAAACTTTTTGAGTTTTGGAAAAAATTGAACTTCGTCAATCGCGATGATGTCAGCCACTTCAAATTCATCTGAATCAAATAGGTCATATAGATCGTATACTTTGTGACATTTGAATTTTACATTATCATGTGTCTTCAAAACTTCATCTGGTGACCTGGTATCTTTAGCTGAATTGACAACAAGGATATTCTTACCAATGACTTTTAGACGCTTAAGTCGTCTGATAAGTTCTGAAGTTTTACCTGAAAACATATTTCCCATAATAATTGAGAGACTCATTCTACTGATTAATATAATAGTATATCTTTTATATGTATACTTTTCACAGAGCATTCTTCAATGGACACAAGGGGTATTATGACCCCAAGTCGGGAAGTGTGAAATTTGGTTCACAAGTATTTCCAAGTATTGAGGTAGCTATAAAATATCTCAATAATAAGTAAGATGCCTCTCACCGATGCTGAAATTACCAAGAAGGTTGGGCAACTGCGTAAAACACAGGGTAAAATCTATGCTCCGCTCAAATATTTCAGGGGACTCACAACTCTCGTGGGGGTTGAGACTCGATACAAGAAGATGCTCAAACGGGACTACTCCAACTTCAACACGGACAAGGGACAAAAAACTAAGACTTCCTCCTACACCCAGAAGTTTAGGAAGATGTACGGACCAGAGGTTAGGTCCCTACCCGAAATTTCTAAGGCTACTAAGATTCCTCTAAAGACAGTGAAGACCGTGTTTAACAGGGGACTCGCTGCGTGGAGAACCGGGCATCGTCCGGGTGCTTCTCCACAAGCGTGGGGGTATGCTAGGGTGCACAGTTTCGCCACTAAGGGGAAGACGTACTACACGGCTGATAAGGATTTGAGGTGATTACCCCGGAATGAGACTACATTTTCTCAGATCAACGTCATCACGTGCGTTCGCACATACGCAAATCCAATACGTGGACGTGAACACCAAAAACGCAATCGGAATAATGGCTATACTCAGCATTAGTATTAATTTATAATTTTAATTCTACTGTTCAGTCTGGGATTTTACCGCACCCGCCTTGATAAGCATCTGCATTACACTCTTGTGGTCGTTTTGGGTGGCGATCCATAGAGGTGTCCGACCGTCACCCCTCGCTTGGTTGACATCCGCACCCGCCTCGAGTAGCATCTGCACTATCGGCTCATAGCCATAATAAACGGCGCTGTAGAGTGGCACCGCACCGAATGTATTCGCCTTGTTGATGTCCGCACCCGCTTTGATCAGTAACTTCGGGATCGTCATGTGACCATTTAATATGGCGATATGCAGTGGTGTTCTACCGCAATCATCCACCACATTGAGGTTCGCACCCGCCTCGAGTAGTATCTGCACCACCTTCTCATTACCCTTCATTGCGGCGATGTACAGTGGTGTCCATCCTTTATTACCCACCTTATTGATATCTGCACCCGCTTTGATCAGCAACCGCACTACCACTCCGTGTTCATATTGAGCGGCGACGAACAGTGGTGTCCAATTGCTTCCACCCACCTCGTTGACATCCGCACCCGCCTCGATCAGTGACTGAACCACCACCTGGCGGTTGAATAGAACGGCGATGAACAGAGGTGTATCCACCATATTTATGGTAGGTCTCAAGTCCTTAAGGTTGTTTACATTCACCAAGTAGTGAATAAAAATGTGCTTTAGTGGGTGTATAACACCGTACAGGTAAGTATAGGTCTTTGTACATCATACGAATCATTCTATTTTTGTACACACTCATATTATTATGTTG
>Ga0209709_10002669_pt1 | contig 15329 bp, 15 predicted proteins | sample ArcticOcean_MG_C_2_FD_187435 | JGI IMG/M metagenome (GOLD analysis project Ga0209709, IMG submission 187435) | Marine microbial communities from western Arctic Ocean - ArcticOcean_MG_CB4_136 (SPAdes) (version 2) | ecosystem: Environmental > Aquatic > Marine > Oceanic | place: Arctic Ocean... | reverse complement strand
TCAGTAATCTGGGCTTTTGACTTTGCGATGTCAGGACTATTCTTCCCACTTGTACTAGGTGTATGGTGGAAAAGAGCGAATGGACCTGGTGCTGTTGCAGGAATGCTATTAGGATTAGGTTCTGGTACGGCGTACTTAATTTGGGTACGTAATGGTGGATCTGGATTCTGGGGTATTACTCAGCTTACATTCGGTATCGTTGGATCATTGGTTAGTTTAGTATCTATGATAGTTGTCACTTTAGTGACAGATGAACCAGATACAAAAACTCAAGCAATGGTTGACGAACTTCGTATTCCGAGCGGTAAAGCAATTCTTGGAAAACAACACTAATTAAATTTATATTAAGGGGCGATTTATTTCGCCCCTTACTTAAACTTAGGTTAAAAGTAAAATTTCTTTTTATTTATGCCAGATATTCATCCTTTAATTTTAATAATTGATTACATTTTAGGTGTAGTTATGTGGACCCTTATAGGAAGGGTGGCTATGAATATTTTTCAAAGAGAAAACTCGGAATTTTTTTTTATGAAAGCTTTTGTTAAATTAACGAACCCATTAATACGTTTATTTAAACCAATTACTCCTTCATTCATCATAGATCCTCTTGTTCCACTTTATGTAGCTTGGTTTTTCTATATGGTCAGATTTTACCTTATGCCATATCTATTAGGATATTCAGTCATGGGAATGTTGTCTTTTCCTTTAGAAAGTGAAATTGCTTCAGAAATATATCGAATTTTTAGTAAAAACTAATTCAAATTAAAAAATAAAATTGATATTAGTAATTTAACAATCAATGAAAAAAATAAAAATTTCACCTTCAATTTTATCTGCTGATTTTAGTCAATTAGGAAATGAAATTAAAAGATTAGAAGAAGGCGGTGCTGATATGATCCATGTAGATGTAATGGATGGTCATTTTGTTCCTAACTTAACCATGGGTCCTCCTATAATAAAAGCTTTAAGGCAATATACAAAATTACCATTTGATGTTCATTTAATGATATCTCCTGTTCATAAATATATTAAAGATTATGCTGATGCTGGGGCAGACATTATCACAATACACCCAGAAGCAACTAAAAATCTGAAAGAGTCAATTAACCATATAAAAAAATTAAATAAAAAAGCTGGTATTTCATTAAATCCTAAAACTAAAATCAATTTAATAACTGATCTATTAAATGAAATAGATTTAGTTTTAGTTATGAGTGTAAACCCTGGATTTGGAGGACAAAAATTTATGCCTGAAGTGTTGGATAAAATCAAAGAACTAAAAAAGATAAAAGACCAAAAAAAATTTAACTTTGATATTGAAATTGACGGTGGAATTAATTTTGATAATAATAAATTAGCTATTGAAGCGGGTGCAAATATCTTAGTTTCTGGAACTACAGTCTTTAAAAATAATGATGGAAATATAAAAAAAAATATTGAATTTTTAAAATCAAGTTAAAATAATGATTTTTAAGAGTTCATTAAATTTCATAAATAATTTTTTTCTATCTCTTAAAAAAAATGTTTACTCCCTGTATTTAAATTCCAATCTTTATAATAAAAAAATCTCATCTTTTAATAACAGCTCTTTAGAATATAGACCTAGCCCAAGTTTATTAGATTGTCTTATAAAATATGACAAAAAAAAAATAAATATAGAAAACTATTCTCTAAATGAAATATGGAACAATCAAGATTTAAAAGAAAAAGATTATAATAATTTAAACAGTTTCTTTTGGTTATTTAGTTTAGATTTAAAATCTTCAAAAAAAGGTACCCAAAATATAATTTTACAGTGGATTGAAAAAAATCAAAAATATAACAGCAAAAGTTGGGAAATTGATATAATTGCAAAAAGGATAATTGCTTGGATTTCATGCTCTAACCTCACATATGAAGATGGAGATTTAAGTTATAAAGAAAAATTTAACGCTCTTGTCAAAAAACAAACCAACCATCTAATTAATGAAATAGAAAAATCTGAATGGGTGGATGATAAAATGATAGGTTGTGCGGCAATTATTTTGACAGGGTTAACCTATCAAGACAAAAATGGCTATTTAAATTCAGGATTAAATTTATTAAAAAAGATAATAAAGTTTTCTTTTGATAATGATGGTTTTCCTAAATCAAGAAATATTAGACAATTAAATTTTTATTTAAAATATTTTGTTTTAATAAGAGAATGGTTGAAAGAATCTCAAAACGAAATACCAGAATACATCAACGAAAACATATATTACCTAGGTCAAGCCTATGCTTTTATTTCGGAAAATAATAAAAAAGATTTTCTATTTAATGGAAACCATGAAACCAACAATACTGAGTTTGATAAATACTTAAAAAGACTGGGATATAACTTCAAAAATCAAAACAAGGAGTTGGGTGGATATGCGATTCTCAATAATAAAAAAATAACTTTGGCAATGGATGTGGGCCCTAGCCCTAATGAAAAATTTTCTTCAAACTATCAAGCTGGATCATTATCCTTTGAAATTATATCAAGTGGCAAAAAATTGATTTGCAATTCTGGGTATTTTCAAAATTATAAACACCAATTAAATGAACTATCAAAATCAAGCGCAGTGCACAGCACTTTAACCTTGGACGATAGATCTTCTTGTAAATTTACTAAAAATTCAGGCTCGCTATCTAAAGTTTCTCAAGGCTTAAAAATAATAAAAAAAAATATTGTATTTGAAAAAAATTATTGGAAAATTAGCTCTACACATGATGGCTATTTGAAACAATATGGCATTATTCATGATAGAGAAATAGAGTTTTATCCTGAACAAATGAAATTTATTGGTCATGATAAAATCATTTCAAAAAATAATACAAAAAACTTAAAGTTTGAAATTAGATTTCACTTAGAACCAAATGTTAAAGTGATGAAAACTCAAGACAGTAAATCAATACTTATAGATCTTGACGGTGAAGGCTGGAAATTTAAATCTAATGATAACAGTATAAACATAGATAACGGCCTATATTTTGGCAGAGAAAATTCTTTTATAGATAATCAAAACTTATTAATTTCGGGAATGACTAATGCAAAAAATCAAACTATAAAATGGGAATTAACAAAACTATAATGAAAAAAATAAAAAAAGCCCTAATCTCAATATCTGATAAAAAAAATTTAAAAAGTCTTTTAAGGATTTTAACTAAACATAAGATTGAATTGATTAGTTCTGGTGGCACATATAAAGAAATAAAAAAACTTAGTTTTAAATGCCTTGAGGTTTCGGAATACACAAATTCACCAGAAATACTTGGTGGTAGAGTTAAAACATTGCACCCTAAAATTCATGCTGGAATTTTAAGCAAAAGAAACAATAAATCTCACAGAAATGATTTAAAAAATCATAATTTTGAAGAAATTGATCTAGTTATTGTTAGCTTCTACCCTTTTGAAAAAACCTTAGAGCAAACTAGCAATCATTTAAAAATTATTGAAAATATTGATGTTGGTGGTCCCACAATGGTTAGAGCTGCTGCAAAAAACTACAATGATGTAACTGTGATTACATCTTCCAATCAATATCATGAGTTAATTAATGAATTAGAAAAAAATAAAGGATCTACATCGTTAAATTTTCGAGAAAAAATGTCTCTAGAAGCCTTCTCTGAAACAGCTTATTATGATGCTGTAATCTCAAATTATTTTAACAAAATTAAGCAAAATAATTTTCCTAAAAAGAAAGTAATTTACGGAAATTTAATTGAAAAACTAAGATATGGCGAAAACCCCCATCAAGAAAGTGCCATTTACTCAAAAAGAAAAAATTTAAATATTGAACAAGTTCATGGAAAACAACTAAGTTATAATAATTATAATGACATATTTTCGGCTCTAACTATTTCAAAATCCTTACCAAACAATAGTGGAACCGTTATAGTTAAACATGCGAATCCATGTGGTGTTTCTATTAATAAAAATAACCTAAAAAGCTATCAGTTAGCCCTTGCTTGTGATCCCGTAAGTGCTTTTGGTGGCGTAGTCTCTTGCAATTTTAAGGTTAACAAATCTTTAGCCATAGAATTATCTAAAAAATTTTTAGAGGTTGTTATTGCATGTGGATTTGATGATGAGTCCTTAAAAATTTTAAAAAAAAAAAAAAATTTAAGACTTATTGATGCAACAAAATTTATTATGAAAGAGATGGTAAAATTCAGCTCATCTAATGAATCTATTCTCGCACAATCTGAGGATTTAAAAAAATTTAATATTAAAGACTTTAAAATAGTCTCAAAACAGAAACCTAACAAATCTCAATTAAAAAATTTAATCTTTGCCTTTAATATTTGTAGATACGTCAAATCTAATGCCATAGTTCTGGCGAGCCGAGAAGCAACAGTTGGCATTGGTTCAGGACAGCCTAGTAGGCTTGACAGTTGTCAAATTGCAATAGATAAAATGAACAAATTTCAAAACTTAAGTAAAGAAGTGGTCGCAGCTTCAGACGCTTTTTTTCCATTTGTTGATGGAATAGAAAAACTTATACAATCAGGAGTGTCTGCTGTCATACAACCATCTGGATCAATTAGAGATAAAGAAATAATTAATTTTGCAAACAAAACAAATACAGTTTTGGTATTTTCTAAAACTAGGCATTTTAGACATTAAATATTTGATCAATTTTAGCTGCCAAGATAAAATCATTTTCTGATAAACCTTCAATTGCATGTGTCGTAATGGAAATTTTTGCATATCCCCAACCAAATAAAATATCAGGGTGATGATTTTCATTTTCAGAAACTTCTCCAACTTTATCTATAAAATTTTTGCTTTTTGAAAAGTTTTTAAATTCAAATTTTTTTTCTAAAAAAAAAATTTTTTTATCATTTTGAACAACATTCCATCCATCCACTTTTTTCTGATATTTGTGTATTTCTTTTATCACTAGTGGTGAAATACCACCTTCACATGGAATACATTTTTTATTTGAGAGATTGTTCATGATTGATTTTAAATTTTACCTTTAAAAGAGTCATAATCTTTCTCTCTTTTAAAATAGGATCTTATCTTTTTTTTAATAGATGTGGGTAATAATTCAAAGGTTATTTTACCTATACCTTTTAAAAACCATTTTAAAAAAATTTTAATATAATTTATTTCTCTATTTAAAATATTCATGTTCAGTATCACTCATAAAACTTTGATGACTTATTAGGACATTTGTTAAAAGGAAGTGAATAAATAAAAATGTAATAATTATTCACAATAAATGCAACCTAAATTTAATGGAGCGGGTCAAGGGAATCGAGTCCTCTACCTAATCGTTGGCAACGATTCCAGTACTTTGAGAGCGTGACCTAGGTATTTTTAACCACTCGTTCTTTTTCCCGTTGTTTAGCTACTGCTTTCACAATAATACACAACATCGTATTAGTTATTAGTGAATCATATTTCATGGGTTAGATCAATACTTTAGTGAGATAACTGCGATAAAATTGAGTCTGACTCAGTCGATAGAGGTACCAAACGGGTTAGCAAATAAGATTGGTTCTTAAAAAGCGGTTCCCGAACCTCAAAACGTTAACGTTGATAATCTAGTATAATACAAGCATTTGCTCCTTTAGAGACAACTAAAAACTTTTCAAAAAATATTATAAAAAAATATTTTATTCCTAATTCCCATTGCCTGTTGTTTGTGGTGGTAGCATAGTTCAGGACACTGGATAACAGAACGTCTCTTTTGTTTTTTGTTTCGATTTAAATTTGTTTATTAAATTATTTTTTTATTAAATCTAAAAATCCATATTCATATAATCTATGGCCAAAAAAAATTTTGCCGTCTAGTGACCAGTGATCACTATCTAAATAAAGCAATCTATTATTGTCTATTACAGTACACTTATCTGATTGGCAGGCCAACTGCGTTCTATCGAAGTATTCAACATTTAAGATTTGTGTAATTTTTTTTATTTTATTGTTTAGCACATCAACTTTTGGATTCCTTTTTAATTTAGCTACGTAATTTAGGTCTTTATCAAATTTAAAATACAATGTGGGGATATCAAAAAAATCTGGAGGTCTTCCCATAAAAATAATTTTTGCAGAGGAATTTTCCTTTATGTAATTTATTATTTTTTTAAAATCCATATATTTCTTCCACCTGGATGATAAAATTATGACTTCAGCAGATGATAGTAATTTGGTAAGTATAATTTTATCTTTATTACACATTTCTTTCGATGCAAAATTTTTAAAAAAATTATGCTTAATATATCTTGCAATTTTGTCTCTATTATTTTGTTTTTTAAAACAATAATAAGCCCAAGGAGCCGAGTGCGCTATAACATCAAGATTTGATGAAAAATTTTTATTATTTACTAGAGCATAATAAATATTTGCTCCAAGGCTGTCTCCCACAATTAAGGTTTTAATTAATGATTTGTTTTTTTCAAAATATACTACTTTTGGTACTTTTTTTAATTTTTCTAGCGCTTCTTCGTTTTCAATTTTTGATCTTTGCAAAGTAGCTTTTTGCTCAACGCTTAATCTATTTTCAAATCCATTATTAGAAATAAATAGATGAGAAATAAATAATATTAAAAAAAAAGATGATGCAAAATAAATACACAATTTTTTATTTGAGAGTACAAATTTTTTATTTTCTTTCCGCCTAAATGGTAATTCAATAAATTTATGTGAAAATATGGACAATAAAATTGTAATTAATATTAAACTGATTTTTTCAAAAAAAGAAAGTGGCTCAATAGAAATATATTTATAAAAAATTAGTAGTGGCCAATGAAATAAATACAAGGAATAACTAATTTTACCCATATAGATCAAAAAACTGTTAAGAAATAAGTGTTTAAAGTATTTTAAATTTCCACTTACTAATAGGAGTAATGATGTAATAAGACATGGAATTAAAGCGTTGTAACCTGGGAATATACTATTTTTACTAAAACCTAAAGAAGCTAAAATTAACAACGATATTCCAATAAAAAATAATATATCATTAAATTTAAGTTTCAAATCATCCTTTATAAAATATATAAAGGACCCTATAGCAAATTCATATAATCTAAATCCGGTAAAGTAAAAAAACCCAGTAGCCCTTTCTGAGTAAATAATTGAAAATGTTAAACAGAATAAAATAACCAATAAAATAATTATTTTAATATTTTTCTTAAAAAATTTATTAACAAAAAAAATAAATATTGGCCAAAAAAGATAAAATTGTAATTCTACAGATAAAGACCATGTATGTAATAAAGGTTTAAATAATTTGCTAAAGTCAAAGTAGCCATCCTCATACCAAGCAAAAAAGTTGGAGACACCTAAACCTGAGGATGTACCAGACTCACCAAATCTGTTTAAATGTATTGGGCTTAAAATAAAATAACCCGCAATTAAAGAGAGGATAATAATTGAATAAAGAGCAGGTACAATTCTTCTGACTCTTCTTAAATAAAATTCAAATAGTGAAAATTTTTTACCTTGTAAATCTATTAAAATTAAATTTGTAATTAAGTAGCCACTGATTACAAAAAAAACATCTACACCAATAAAACCTCCGGTAATATGTAATAATTCGAAATGAAAAAGAATAACAAGAAAAACTGCAATTGCACGTAAACTATCTATTTCCGGTTTATAGTTTGGTATTACCAATCTCTGATAAAATTTATTTTTGGTATACATAATAAAATTTACTTGATTTTATAAAACTATGTAAGTAAAATTTTACTGCACTTTGTTTATTATGATAATCAAATTAATTTTTCGAAAGTAAGTACCTCCATATTTTTTACCATTTGCACAATCTTTCATTTTATTGAACGATTACGATAAGATTAGGAGCCATGTCTTATTAATGGAGCGGGTCAAGGGAATCGAACCCTCTACCTAATCGTTGGCAACGATTCGCTCTACCAATGAGCTAGACCCGCATATAATTAAATTATTATAAAACATGAGTTTTTTAAACGCAAGTAAACTAAAATACAATATTAAAATTATTTATATCCAAGTTCTTTTAATTCTTTTTTAAAACTATCATTAATTTGATTTTGAAGCTCTGATGGAATAAGTTTTTTCCATTCATTGCCTGGACCCAAATTAAAAAAAGGAATTTTTCTTTTAGTTTTTTTGGATGTTATGGCCTCATCAAAACCAAACTCATTTTCTTTTGCTTTCAGCTTATCAAAATTTGTTGAATTAATAGTATTTTTTGCTTTATCCTTATCAAAATGCTCCGGTTGATTATTTATTTTATTAATAAAATTAATTATGTCTTTTAAAGTATCAAAAGTACCCAATAATAAATCTTCGTACTTAATTAATTTTACAGCAAATATTTTAGTTGTAAGCCATGAATCGTAATGTTTTTTCCAAGAACTTATAAATTGAAAATCTCCAAAATCATTTTTTTTAAAATGGTCATATGTATATTTTTTTTCACTTAACATAAATCTCAGTGCATCTTCATAGTTTAGTTCATAATGATTTTTAATTGATGTTAAAACATTTCTTGGATCTCTGATAATATAAATACAACCTAAAGTATTTTTTTTGTTAGTAAAATTATTACCATTAATATTACACAGACTATTATGTGTTTTAAAAAAATTAATTTTTTTATTTTCATTGATTTTATTTTGAGCCTTAATCCAATATTGTGCTGTGGCAATAGGTGTTTCAAATTTTTTTGTAAATTCTAAAAAAAAATTTTTCTCTGGGAATTGTTTTATTTTTTTAAGAAGGTCAAATTGAAAAATTCCATTATCTGTATAATAATAAGATGATAACAGTGCTCTTAACCAGGTATTTCCACTTTTTGGATAAGAGGCAAGCCAAATGATCATTATTTACCATGATTAGATCAATTTGATGTATTAGTAAATATCGATTATTATTTAATAAAATCTGTATCTATTAGTTTTAAAAAAAAAACTTGATATAATCATAATTATAGTATGAAAATTATCAAACAATTACCTAAAAAAATTTCAGTATTTCCATTATCAAACTTTATTATTTTTCCAAACACTACCGTTCCTTTAAATATCTTTGAACCAAGATATTTAGATATGATTAATGATAGCATGCGTGGCAATAAAATAATTGGTCTTATCCAGCCCAAAAATCAAAGCAAGGATATACCTGAGTTATACTCAATTGGTTGTGCAGCTAAAATCACAAGTTACAATGAATTAGAGGATGGACGATATTTAATTGCCTTAAATGGAATAAGTAGATTCAAGATATTAAAAGAAGTTGTTAACAATAAAACTTATAGGGAATGTGAAGTAAGTTTTGAGGAATACAATTTTGATCAAAAACAAAATACTTCAAAGTTTACTAAAACTGATCTTGAGCCAATTTTCGAAAATTTGAAATCATTACTTAAAAAAAGAAATTATATAATCAATATAGATGGTTTAAAAAAAGAAAGCATAGAACAAATAATAAATACTTTAGCGATGGCCTCTCCTTTTTCTCTTGAGGAAAAACAAGCTTTATTAGAAACGCAAAATATCCTCGAAAGAAAACTCGAATTAGAACAAATATTGAATACATATATTGTTGATAATTTTAACAATACAACTCTCCAATAATAATTTAGCTACTTATGCCTCGGTTTGCAAAATTAATAAATATTTTATTTAATAATTTATTTTTATTCAGTTTTTTCAAAATTATGTTTGAATAATATTTTAAATAATAATTATCAAAACTAAAAAATTCTAAAATAAAATCAATCCCAGAAGAAAATATAAAATTCAAGTGCTTAGATTTTTTTTCGAAATCTTCATTAATTGTTTGATCCAATTGAAGACCTAAGCTTTTTTTATGTTTTATTATATCTAATAAAATTTTTGTGTCTCTTATCGTCATATTAAATCCCTGACCAGCTAATGGGTGTATCTGGTGCAAAACTTCACCAAACGCTAAAATTTTATTAAAAAAATAATTTTTTGATATTTTAAATTCTAATTTAAAAGTATTAAATTTAGTTATATTTTTTATCTTATAGTCTATGTTGTGGGACAAAATAAACTTTTCACATTCTTTTTCTGTAAATCTTTTTTTTTTAAAATTATTTTTTATAGAACAAACAACAGAAGTTTGCTTTTCCGATATAGGCAAAAAAGCAATTGGTCCATATTTAGTAAATACTTGAACGGCTTTTTTATTTTTTATTTTCTCATGATTTATGACTGCTGTATACGCGGTACTATTATAATCTTTATACACTTTTTTGTTAAAGTATTTTTTAGAGATTTTATTTTTTGAGTCGCAGTTTATTATTAAATCATAATCTGAATTTTTTATAATTTTATTATAAGTTTTAAAATTTTTAATTGCTATTTTTTTAAAATAATTATTTTTTCCTAAGCTTTGGTGTAATAGTTGATAAAACTTGTCATTTTTTATTATAAAAAATAATTTTTTATTAGGCTCACTGAAGTTTAAAATTTTATTATTATCTTCATTTTTATTGTAAATTTCTATTTGATTTATGCTCCATAGGAGAGATTTATTAATTTTAATAATTTCGTTCTGGATAAATTCAGTATTATTTGAAGAAATTCCAATAGTTCTAGTATTGTCTCCCCTATGATATTTATTCTTATAATACATGGTAACTTTAATTTTTTTATTAACCAATGATTTTGCCAAAACAAGGCTTGTCAAGCTATTACCAATTAAACATATATTCATAATTAAAATTTAATTTTAACAATAATTATTAAATGATACAAAGTTATTAATTTGATTCATATTTATGAAAATTTTTAAAATTGCAGAAAAAGCATCAAATTTTCTTATCCGTAGATTTATTGAGCTATTTGGTCTTTCAATTGTATTTGCTTCTATATTTCTTTTTCTGTCTTTATTAAGTTATGTGCCTGAAGACCCAAATTTCATTTTTCCTGAAAACACGTTGATAAAAAATTTTTTTGGTATCAAGGGAAGCCTGGTCTCAGATTTGTTTTTTCAGTCCTTAGGATTAATTTCGATTTTAATTAGTTTTAGTTTTTTTATAACTGGCATCCATATTGTGAGAAAAAAACATCTTATTATTATTTTACAAAATACTTTTTTTGTAATTCTATATTCTATCCTAGCTTCTATATTTTTTAATGTTTATTATTACGACTCTTTTTGGTTAGTAATTAACGGAAATGGTGGATTTGTAGGAGAGCTCCTAAATAAAACTTTTTTATTCTCTTTGATTAATTTGAATAAACAAATAGCTTATTATTTTTTAATAAATTTAATTTTATTGTTTTTTTTATTAAGCGTTAATTTTAAACCTAAGCTATTTTTCAAATACCTAAATTTTTTGTATAATTTTTTATTTATAAAAAAAGAAAAGAGTTATACAAACGAAAATGAAATTATAAACGAATATATACCACAAGACGAAATTAAAAATCTTATACAAGAAGATTTACCTTTTATTAAACAAGAAAAACAAGAAAATATAAATAAGTTAAAATTTAAATTACCATCAATTGATCTATTAAAGTCACCCTCAGAAAGCGAAAGAGGCCAGTCTAAGAATGAAGATTTTATTAATACAGAATTCTTAGAAAAAATTCTTTTAGATTTTGGAGTTGAGGGAAAAATTAAAAAAGTTAGCCATGGTCCGGTCGTTACATTAAATGAATTTGAACCCGCTGCTGGCGTTAAAGTTTCTAAAATAATTAATCTATCAGAAGACATAGCAAGGAATACAAGCTCTGAATCTGCCAGAATATCTACAATTCCAGGCAGAAATACTGTTGGAATAGAGTTGCCAAATTCATTAAGGGAAAATGTTTACTTAAATGAAATAATTTCTCACACTGATTTTTCAAAAAAAAATATTAGACTTCCGATAGCATTAGGTAAAAATATTTCTGGCATTCCTATTACCGGTGATCTTGCTTCTATGCCTCATTTATTGATTGCGGGTACAACCGGTTCTGGTAAGTCTGTTTGTATAAATACAATCATACTTTCTCTTCTTTACCGTCACACGCCTGATAGATGCAAATTCATTTTAATAGACCCAAAGATGCTAGAACTTTCAACCTACGAAGGGATTCCTCATTTATTATGTCCAGTAATCACGGAAGCGAAAAAAGCAGCTTCCGTACTTGGGTGGGTTGTTAAAGAAATGGAAAGTCGCTATAGGTTGATGACTAAAGAAGGTGTTAGAAATATAGACGGTTATAATTCTAAACATAAAATTTCTATGCCATACATTGTGGTTATTGTTGATGAAATGTCAGACTTAATGTTGGTTGCAGGAAAAGAAATAGAAAATTATATACAAAAATTATCACAAATGGCCAGGGCTGCAGGAATTCATATTATAATGGCGACTCAAAGACCTAGCGTTGATGTTATTACTGGTACTATTAAAGCAAACTTTCCAACAAGAATATCTTTTCAAGTAACATCTAAAATCGATAGTAGAACAATTCTTGGAGAGCAAGGAGCTGAACAGTTGTTGGGAAAAGGAGATATGCTTTATATGTCTTCAGCAAACAGAGTAATAAGAATTCATGCTCCATTTGTTTCAGAAAATGAAATAGAAAAAATTAATAACTACTTACGCTCTCAGGCAGAACCCAATTATGTTGATGAAATTTTAAATTTTGCCGATGAAAAAGAGACGGGTGAAAGTGGGCTTGATAGCATTGATAAAGACGAGTTATATCAATCAGCATTAGATATTATAAAATCAGAGGGAAAAGCTTCAACGTCCTTTTTACAAAGAAAGCTCCAAATAGGATACAATCGAGCTGCAAGAATAATGGATATGATGGAAGATAATGGAATAGTAAGTAAAGCAAATCATGTTGGAAAAAGGGAAATTCTTTAGTGAAAATTTTTTTTTTTATACTTCTTGTTTTATCTTTTGTAAATTCTGTTCAAGCAGCTTTAAAAGAAGAAATAATCCAAAATTTAGAAATTACAAATAATATAAGTTTTAATTTTGTGCAAAGTATTGATGGAAAAAAAGAGAAGGGGAACTGTATAGTTCAATACCCTAAAAAAATTTATTGTTACTATGACAATAAAAAAAAAATAATGGTATCCAATGGAAAATCATTAGTTATAAAAAGTACATTGAGTGATCAATATTATATATATCCATTAAAAAAAACTCCATTAAATCTAATTCTAGATAAAAAATTTTTAATAAATGAAATTAAAAAACTAGAACCAAGGATTATAGATAATAAATATTTAAATTTTACAATAGAAAATAAAAATTACATAATTAGTTTATTTTTTAATAATAAAACATTTAATTTAATTGGTTGGCAAACAGAAGATATTTATCAAAACTTAGTTATCACATTTATAAATGAAATTAAGACAAATAAAAATATTAATCAAAATATTTTTAAACTCCCGTCTTTAGATTAACTTTTAAAAATTAATTGTTTCAGTTTTAAAAATAGACATTCCTCTAGATAAATAATTTTTTATTCCATGTTTATGATCATAAGAACATGTGTGACACCAGACTCGTTTTACTCCCACGACATTAAATGATTTTTTCAATGCTTCGGTCAAAAGATAGCCACCTAGCTTTTTTCCAAAATATTCTTCTAATAATCCAAAATAAGCAATTTCCACTTCATTATTATTGTGTATTATTAGTTCAAAATAACCAATAAGATTTTTTTTTTTTTTTAAAGCAAATGTTAATAAATTTTTATTTGATATATAATCTATCCAATTTTTATCTGTCCAAACAAGCCTATCAATCCAATTATATTTTTTTCCAATCTGCTTGTAAAAAAACTTATTTAATTGAAAATCATTTGAATCGATTAGCTCTACTAAATAAGAACTTTCAGGTTTTATAGTTTCTTTTATGTCTTCTAAAGATTTTATCTCCAGGTATTGCCTTAGGATTTTTTTTTTCATTCAACCATTTTTCCAACTTTTTCACCACCAAATAAATGAAAGTGTAAATGAGGAACTTCTTGACCACCATGATCATTTAAGTTTGTAAGAACACGATATCCTTTCCCTTTGTCAGTAGAAATACCAAGTAATTTTGCAACATCGGTAATTCCTTTGCTTAAAGCAACTATCTCTTGATTTGATGCTCTATTATTAAAATCATCTAAATCAATATATTCACCTTTTGGTATTATTAGAGCATGAATTTTTTTTTGAGGATTAATGTCATAAAAAGAAAGGATATATTTGTTTTCGAATATTTTTTTACAAGGGATTTCTTTTCTTATAATTTTAGCAAAAATATTATTTTTATCGTAACTCATTATCTATTACTTTTTTCTTCAATTCCTGACTGTTTTTTTCTGTTTTCTAATTCTTTCAAAACATCTTCAAATTTAATGTCTGCTGCCTCCAGTGTAACCAGTAAATGATAAATTGTGTCTGCAGCCTCGTGTACTATGTTAGACTTGGCATTTAATGCCTCTTTAAGCTCACCAAATTCCTCTTCCATCTTATCTATACATTTAGATAGCCCACCAGATAATAACGAAGAAGTATAAGATCTATCTTCATCCTTTTTTTTTCTTTTTCTTATTGTTTTTACTAAATTTATTAAATTTTCTGACATATTTAAATTCTAACAGGAATTCCTTTTGAGTCCAAATATTGCTTGGCTTCTTGAATTGAATATATTCCATAGTGAAAAATTGAGGCAGCTAGAACTGCACTTGCTTTTCCATATTTTACACCTTCAAATAAATGCTCTAACGTTCCTACACCTCCAGAAGCAATAATGGGTATATTTATATTTTTTTCAATTTCTGAAATTAACTTAATATCATATCCTTTTTGAGTACCGTCTCGATCCATGGATGTAATTAATAATTCTCCTGCTCCACTATCCTCCATCTTTTTTGCAAAATCTAAAGCATCTATCCCTGTTTTGGTTCTTCCACCATGTGTATAAATTTCCCAACTGTCGTTTTTTTGTTTAGCATCAATCGCAACAACAATACATTGCGATCCAAATTTTTTACTACTTTCCTTAATTAAATTTTGATTATTAACTGCCGCAGTATTAATTGAAACTTTGTCAGCACCCGAAACTAGTAATTTATTTATATCATCTAAGCTTCTAACTCCCCCTCCAACTGTAAGAGGTACAAAGCAGTTTTCGGACGTTCTTTTAACTACATCAAATATGGTTTCTCTATTTTCATTCGAAGCTGTAATATCTAAAAAACAAATTTCATCCGCACCACTCTCACTATAAATTTTAGCTTGTTCTACAGGGTCACCTGCATCTTTTAAATCTACAAAATTAATTCCCTTAACTACTCTTCCATTTTTAACATCAAGACATGGGATAATTCTATTTTTAAGCATTTTC
>Ga0209709_10002668_pt1 | contig 15333 bp, 12 predicted proteins | sample ArcticOcean_MG_C_2_FD_187435 | JGI IMG/M metagenome (GOLD analysis project Ga0209709, IMG submission 187435) | Marine microbial communities from western Arctic Ocean - ArcticOcean_MG_CB4_136 (SPAdes) (version 2) | ecosystem: Environmental > Aquatic > Marine > Oceanic | place: Arctic Ocean... | reverse complement strand
AAATCCAAAAATCACTCTTTCAATGAGTGGAATTGAAAATTGTAAAGAAGATTGGATTAATGCAATGGGGTGGATTAGTGAACAGGAAAAAATTGAAAATTTACACAATTCAAACATTCTGTTAGTACCTAGCAAATGGGAAGGCCAACCACTGGTAATTTTGGAAGCGATGGCCTGTGGATTAGCGGTTATTGCTAATAGTGAACTTGCACAACTACCAGATAATATTGGCAAGGCATCATTAGAAAACAAACAACAGTGGGTTGATAATATCCTTGAAACAATAAAATCAAATTCTGCTAATATTGATTATTCACAACAATTAGCTCAATACAAAATAGAAAATGTTCAGCAAAAATGGTTGCAAATATATGAGCAACTTATTGAGAGATAGATTTGAGTACTTTTTCAAGAGCATCTATGGAATGACTCCAAGACATATTTTCTTCAGCAGATTGTCTTGCTTGAAGTTTTAATTGCTCAAGTTTTGAATTATTATTTGCAAGCATCTTCAACCAATTTGCCCCTTCTCCAAGGAATTGTTCCTGGCTAACCAATTTCATCCATTCAACTTCACCGCTCTCCAATCGGTGTCCGCTGTGATCTATCCCAAGGATTGCTAACCCAGATGCAGCATATTCGCTACGCTTCAAGGGGCTGGCTAATGTCCATACGCCCGACTCAGGCATTGGTAACAAACCAACATGACATTGTGAGAGTAGTTGAGCCAAAGCATCTTGCGCTAATGAGTGATGAATCTCCAAATTATCATACTGTTGTGCCATCACTTCCAAACTGTCAAACGCATCACCATCGCCAATCATTTTCAAACACAAATCGATTCCATTCTCTTCTACCTTTTGTAAAAACTTCGGTAATGCCAAAACACCGCGATTGCGATCAAGTTTCCCATGATAAACTAGTGTCATTTTTGGAAAGCCAGCATTGGGTTTGAACCTATCCAAATTCACTCCTGCAGGTAAAACGGTGATAGATGAAAGCGAAACACCCGTTTTCTTATGCACAAACTTGCGATGTTTTTCTGAAACCACACACCCATGACTTGAGGAATTTATTCGTACATATTTCCAACTGCGCCTCCATGAAGGCCATTGTAACAATGAAAGGATTCCCTTATCAGCAGGAGGGCCACGATCAATTATTATCCATTTTATACCCCGTCGTTGCAATAATGGAATAAGATATTTGGCAATCCTCCAATCGAGTAAAGCAATGGAATCATCGTTGATTTCATTTTCTAATAACCATGAGCGCATTTTCTTGGCGAGAGTTCGTGACTGAAGACCTCGTGGTGCTTTGGCAGGTATTGATTGGTGAGTCCAAGGATGTATTTCATGGCTATCAGGCAAATCAGCATTGATGAATGTTACAGGATAGCCCCGTTCATTCAAACCAGTAGCAAGTGCAATTTGTGTAGTGGAACATAGGTCGTTTAAGGAACGCCCAGTGAACCAATAAAGATGCATGTTAAACCTCACTTAAACGTAGTCTTTCACGCACTAATCCATCGATACCATCTTCGAAGTTGGCAACAGGTTGCCATCCAAGTGTTGTTTGAATCCGCTCAATACTAGCCATAGAGTGGCGAATATCTCCTACTCGTTCAGGCCCATGGGTTGGTACTATGGGAATAAAATCAGATAAAGATGATCTTAGAGATTTATTGATTGCCTCCACTAGTTCAAGCAAAGTTATTTTTGTCTGTGTTGCCACATTATAGACATGATATTGTTCGGCTTTCCATTCACCTTCAAGAAGGGAACATATCGCCGCACATACATCATGAACATGGACAAAATCACGTGTATGCAATCCATCGCCGTTGAGTTGAGGGGCAATTCCCTGAGCCATCATATCAGCAAACTTTGGGATGACTGCAGCATATGCACCATCAGGCCTCTGCCCGACACCATAAACATTGAAAAAGCGTAATGCTGTTGCTTGGAGACCTTTTTTCCGAGCTTCAAGAATTTGTTCTTCGTTCATCCATTTTGATTCGGCATAGGGGGAGAGAACCTGGCCTGCATCTTCTTCTTTCAGAGGCAAACTCTCAGCCTCACCATAAACAGCAGCACTTGAAGCCATTACCAGTCGTTTAACACCATGTTTGAGACATGCAGCGATAACCTTTGAAGTACCATCAACATTGATACTCATTGTTTCTTGTGGATTTGATACCGAGAGAGGAACGGAAACCTGCGCCGCTAAATGGGTCACTGCATCGCACCCTTCCATGGCTTTATCGAGCAAGGACAAATCACGAATATCCCCTATGTAGACCTCAATTCCCTTTAACTTCAATTCTTCAGCCGTTTGTTTTAGTCCAGTTGAGAGGTTATCGAGGACTCGAACACTCCACCCATTCTCCTGAGCGGATTTTGCAAGTGTGCTGCCGATAAATCCGGCCCCGCCTGTGATTAGCATATACCCCATGTATTCAGTTAAACGCTCGGCAATTACATATCCTTCGGTATTTCATCTTCAAAAGTGCGTATCTTTGCGTATCTTGATAATCTGCACATTAATGCCAAGACATGATTCGGCGAACTCTAATGCGCCGTGCCTATAATAACGGTGACTTTGAAAAGGCAATACTCCATGCTTTCAAAATCATTGATAGTCCTAAAGAGCAAAAACTTGCACGAAGCGTAATTATACGTTCATATTGGAATCAAAAGATATTTTCCGAAGTCATACGCCTAAATGATCAATGGGGAATCACTTTCAAGCATTATCAGACCAAGCAAAATATTCTCTAAATATCCAAAAACCAGAAGGTAATCGCATCCACAGTCCACGGATTATTGCTCTCCATGAATCACAACCTGTGCCTAAAAACTTTGAATTAGAGTGGAATTCAGAAGATATGACTCTAAACTTTTTCCAGGAAGATTGCCGTCTTTGGATGGTTCACCCTCACGGTTGGACCCATTGGGATATGCCTACTGATTTCATTCTGTCAAAGACACATCCGGATTTATTGAGATTAACAGCAGAGATTTTGTTGCATCCTTGGCATAAATCAAGTCAAAACCCTCTTGAAGGTACTAGAAAATTAGGCACTCAACCATCGTTGGCCTTTTCAGCAGGAACAGATTCAACCGCAGCGGCTTTAATCATGCCCGAAAATACGATTTTAGGATACCATCGGCGAAACTTCAAGAGCATTCTTGACCATCGTAATGCCGATCGCTTACTAGAATACATGAAAAATGAAAGAGAGAAAAATGTAATTGATATTTCTTCTAATCACGAACTTCTTCGAACATATCATTTCAAACAAATCGGTTTTTCTTCAGACTTTGCATGTGCTACTCATCTGATTCTCCTTGCGGATCATTTCGACATTGGAGCAATTGCATTTGGAATGCCATTGGATAATACCTGGTTGAAAAAAGGACGAATGTTTCGTGAATTTTCGAAAACACAATATTTTGAATATTGGAATGAGCGTTTTTCTAAATGTGGTTTGGATTTATTACTCCCTATAGCCGGTTTGTCGGAAGCGGGAGCTATGAAAATTTGTACAAATGAGGATTTATTGCCCTATCTAAACTCATGTTTACGAGGAGATGGTGTAAGTGGTTGTGGAACTTGCTGGAAATGTTTTCACAAAAATGGCCCACTGGGAAGGCCATTTGACATCAAGGCTTCAGAGATTCAAATATTTCTTCAACGACGACCGCTCCCTACTGCAACACATGTATTGTGGGCTCTTAAACAACTCAAACTTGAAGCAGAAGCTCCTGACCTCATATTATCCCCCCGCAAAAGAAATTTTACCCGAGCGATGGAAAGAAGAAATTTGGCAGAATATCACGAATCAACTTAGTCCAATGGAGAAACCCTACCTAGTTAAATCAATAAATTATTTTGATGAATGACCATGTTATTTGTTGAACAAAGAGTGCCAATCTGAGAATATCCGCCAACATGACAATAATGTATAGCCAATGACATATATTCATAGACAGTGGAGGTGATGAGTATGGATGATGAAGAAACACGCTTAAATCGCCTTCGAAGAGAGATTCACCGTCTTAGGATTTCACCATCATTACGTTTGGGATCTCACCTTACAGATGCGATTAGAAAACCATGGAGAGCGCCTTTTCTCATCATCACACTCCCTTGGATGATGTTGATGGTTGGATTTGAACTTCTAGGATGGAAATCCCAACCTGCAGGATTGTCATCAAACTCCTCTGGCCGTTTGGCTTCAAAGGGAGATTGCATAGTGATGTTTCCTACAAATGGTGTCGGATTTGGACATTTCACCCGCATGCTTGCAGTCGCCAAACGAATGAAGAAATTGAAACCGGAATTAGAAATAATTTTTTTCACAACAATGCCAACTTTACATCTTCTCAAACCATATGGAATTCCAGCACATCATATTTCAGGACCGAAATATTTCAAAGACATGAGTTCTGAAGAATGGAACGCACTTCTTGAAGAAGAATTGAGTATTTGTTTTGAAACACATCGCCCATCGATGTTCCTTTTTGATGGGGCCTTCCCATATAGAGGGATGTTGCGTGCGATTCAAGGAAGACATTCAATGCGAAAATTTTGGATGCGGAGAGGAACATTCCGAAAAGGGTCTTCTATACCAGCCGATAGTATCGAGTATTTTGATACAATCATCCATCCAGAAGATAGCGTTGCTACAGCAGTTGAGCAAGTTGAACATAATGTCGAAGTAATTACCTGTCCCCCAATCGTAATGTTAGATTCCGACGAACTCCTTTCAAGAGAGAAGGCCCGTTCAAGATTAGGCCTATCTCAAGATGCAGTAGTTGTTTATGTCCAACTTGGGGCTGGAGAGATAAACGACATTGATAGTGAGATTCGCCTTACACTCGAAGCCCTACTAGAAAATCCAGAAGTCCATGTTGTCTTAGGTGAGTCCCTCATAGGAGGGCGAATTGATATTGATTTACCCCGTATTCAGATTTTACGAGATTATCCAAATTCAATATATTTTAATGGATTTGATGCAACAGTCCAGGCAGGTGGATACAATTCATTCCACGAAACACGAACATTTGGATTACCTGCACTATTTTATCCAAATATGAATACTGGAATGGATGATCAACTAACTCGTTGTAAGGTTGCAGAGGAAGAAGGATGGGGAATTGTTCTCCAAATTAGAAATAATAAGACTATCAAACAGGCATGCAAATCGCTAATGAGTTTAATTGGCACCATAGAGGCAACTGAATCACTAAATGGGGCAAATATTTTGTGCGAAAAACTACTTGAGGTGATGAGTAATGCGAATTGAAACATCATGGATGCTTCCATTAGTAATTTTTGAATGGATCGAAGAAAACATTCCGTTTGGCTCAACAATATTGGAATTTGGTAGCGGGGAGGGTTCGAAACGTTTGTCAGCAAATTATGACCTTTATTCAATTGAACATAATCCTGAATGGCTTGGATTCTCCGAAAGCACATACATCTATGCGCCGATTAAACTGAGTGATAAATATCATGGTGAAATTGGATGGTATGATCTTGACCGTATCAAAGAAAATCTACCTTCCAAAATTGACCTTATGATTATCGATGGTCCCAATGGCTCTATTGGGCGAAGTGGATTATTAGACCACGTTGATTTATTTTCGTGGGAATTTCCAATTATTATTGATGACTTACACAGGGAAAAAGAGTATGCCTTCTCTCAACACTTATCTGAAAAATGTAATTTACAGTGTACTCATTATGTTAAATCAGATAAAGAGATGAGCACAAATATCAGAAGCTTCGGTGTTTTTTTAAGAAAGGATAAGGTGTAAATATGTCTAACGCCACAGATACTAAATCTCAATCACGAATTGTTCATGCTACGAAAGAAGCACGTGAACTATATCGCATACGCAGTTCGTTTACCTTCAATCTCGGAATGCAAATAATACGGAGTATAAAAAATCCATTTTTATTATTTATACTTCCATATCGTATTGTGAATCTACTCTTTTTCAAGAAAACCTCACCCATCATATTTGAAGAAAACACTCACCCGGGTATTCTTATCATTGGAATCGACCGTATTGGAGACCATTTTTCGTTACAAGCTCAATCTTTAGGCGAAATCATCTCAGAATCTAATTTAGGTGAAGTTTCCCTGTTCAATAATTCATCTAAGCCCCCCACTAATCTTGAACAAATAGAGTGGTATAGGTTACCATCTGTTCGAGAAAAAAACAAATCGAGAAAAGACTGGAATATCATGATCGAGAGGTCTCTTTCATCTGTAATAAGCATCTCTCGTCCCAAACATGTAATTTTCTTTGGAGATTACCTTTATCGGGGCGTTGTAGACTCACTCGAACCTTTGGAATCATCTATCCCTATCACATGGTTTCTAACCAATTCAATAAACCGGAAATCAATATCTACAGATAAGTTATCCAAAATTAATACAATATCTCTCCCTGAGTTTTCTAGCATCACTCATTCGTCACAATCAATACATCGCATTCTTCGTCGTCCGGAAAGCGAACAAATCATTCTTATTGATATAGATTCCAAAAATACACTTTTACTTGATTCTGTCATGAATTTTGGAGATAAGAATTTAATTACTGCAGTTCAAAGAGAACATTCCTTGCCAAAAGGAATTGACTTAGTGGTAAGAATGAAAGAAATTGTTGGAATGCAATTGGAAGGAAATATAGTTTTGGTTCTCGATGACAACTCTCCCCTTTTACCATCATTAGCCGTGCTAAATATCCCTTGTTTTTTATTAAGAACTGGAACACAACTTTCACCAATAATCAATGAAATGATACGGGATCTTGAATTGAAAGGAAACCTTGTAGTTGTTCGAAGAAATTCAAGTTCTGAGTATCTTCAAAGCCTCAAATATTTAATTACAATACCTCAACCCCGCACAGTATCAACTGAGAATTTAAACGTTTTGAAACCTACAAATTATGTATTAAAATGGCTCGAAAAATCGAATCAGTCGTATAATTGAAAGTTTTTGAGTGCGTGTGAGTCGTCAAATTCCAATTCAAAACTCTTTAATCGCGACTTCACATATTCGCGATATTTCATCGGAATCAATTCCAGCGCTGGCGAATAGTATTTCTCAAGAAATTGAACATCTTCTTCTACAAGCAATTGAAGATGGGGGTAAGAAGCCATGATTTCTTGGAAAAATAGACCTTTTGATTTCATTTTTTGTATTGAATAAATTGTACTTGCAGCCATCTTAAGTTTAGGTTGTTTGAGAAACGTATCAATCTCTTTGGAGATTGTAATTTCACGACCTTTAAGCGAATTTTTACGGAAACATTTCCAACATTCTCCGCATGTATTTCCAGCATTGGACCTTAAACAAGATTGAGCAAAAGTTCCAAAACCAGAATTTTCAACTATTTTCTGGTTGATTATTTCAGAACATCCCATGACGGGCTGTAAAATCGGTAGTCCAACACTTTCAAACAACGGCGCATGCTTTTTCCAAAACCATGTATCTGAGAATTCACGGAATTTTTGCCCATGCCAAAGATATGAGTTTTCAAGTGGCATTCCAGTCGCAATACTATCTAAATTGAAATAATCCGCCAAGAGAATAGCATGAACTGCACAAGCATAATCTGTCACAAACCCGACTTGTTTGCCATTTATTGTTCTTAACATTTCATGGTTTGATGAAATGATACAGACTGGACGGAGATATTTTTTTTCCAAATGGTCAATGAAACGGAGAGCATTTGAGTGATTGAGTTTCGAGTCAAAACCATCACGTTTGTGATACATTAAAACTGTTTGTTCAGGGAGGAGTTCCATTGCTGCTGTAGAATCGCACCCCGCAGAAAAAGCCAATCCCGGTCGGATTCCAGGCTTTCTCGAAGGAACCCACCCCTCAAGAATCCCATTTTCATAAGGGGAAACCAATACAAATTCAGCAAGTTTGAATAGATCCGGATGGGTCGCTTCGAATAAGAAATCCACAGGCATTTTCCACCATACTGTCATGTCATTATAACGAAATCTCAACTCATTATTTTTCATAGACCAATTCTCTAGAGGATTATATGTTGAATCTTCTGGAGTATCGTGCATTTCTTTGAAAATGTCTGTGATACTTTGTGAATTAGCCTCAAGTTGTGTTTTTATTAGTTTAAATTGTGAATTATCTATATTAGCCAAATGGTAAGAATTCGGTTGCAACATTTCGTAAATGGGCAGTTCAACAAACATCCTCGACTGATCTTTAACGAGATTCCATCTTCTTGCTTTATCTTCAGCATTTGCTAAAATCATCTGTTCAGTATAGGAATATCTTCTGAATGTTGAGACATACCCTTCCTTTGGATGTATTCCGAGAAAGTCAGTTGCCTTTTTGATATCATAAAGACTATTCAAATCATTATTTCCACTACGGCAAGCACGCATTGTAAAATCAATATGAGAATGACCTCGGATTGGGAAGGCGTTTTGGTCAAACCCTCCAATTTCAGTTAATAATTCGGGAGTCACTGTGTAAAAGCAACCCATACAAGAGATTCCATCAGTCATAGAAGATAACTCAACATCATTTTTGGTGAGGTCTTCATCATGAAGTGATGGTTTCCAATTTGGATTAAAATGAACTAGATGGTCGTATCCAGTTTTTTTGACGGCATTAAAGTAAGTGGAATCCCACCCTATTTGTTTGAAGAAAATATCATCATCTGCCGAGAATATTAAATCAGGTTTGTTTTCTAGTTGCATAACATAATTGAAAATACTGTTAGTTTGAATCGCTATTCCACCACCACTATTTTGTAACAAAACGACTTTTGTATTTGGAATTTCAAAATTAATAAACTTTTGAATTGTTCCATCGGTTGAACCATCATCAGCTACAATGATGGTCCAATTAAACGAGTTATTCCGAGTTCTTAACCAAGATTCAAGAAATTGCTCCAAATAATTCCATCGATTAATTGTCGTTACGCCAATCACGAGATTAGGTTTGTTTTTTATTGGCCATTGAGGGGGTATTTCTTCGTGAAGTAAAATTGTCTTTGACCGCCAACGTTTGTAATTATGGGGGAAATCTTGCATTCTCCATCGGAAACGACTCGCGTAAGCTCTTTGCGAACGACTGTCTCGAATCCCTTCTTTTTCAACATCGGCAACAATAATATTTGGCCAAGCCACATAAGACGCTTCAGTCGTCTCATTACAAATAATTGATTTCAAAGGCTTTGAATCAAAAGGCGAATCCATTTCGTCTATCGAATCAATTAATTTCTTGAAAATGGAAGAATGGTAAATCACTGCAAAACTACCATTTGTCACCTGGTTTGGCTGATACCACCCGAGTCGGTCGTCTAACTTTACTCCAGTCCAATTCCACTGTGAGGCTCCGAGCATTAGAACTTCCCAGTTTCCAGGGACATTTGCAATGAAGCGAGAGAATTTCAGAGTAAAATCATGAGTCAAGATGACATCATCATCAAAGACAGCAATAGATTCATATTCATTTTCCATCGCATCGTGAAGAATTTTTTTCATTGTAAGTAAATAACCCCATGCACCTACGCTTTGTATCGCTTTTCTCCCAAGACGCAGATCTTCTGAATTATGGGGGGAATTATAATAGTCATTATAATTTGAATTATGTGGTTCGTCTGCTCCGCGAACTGCGATCATTCTTTGAGCATTGAATCCTTCTCTTGAAAGTACGTGATGACAGTAAGAAAACTTCTCTTCTTCATCATCGAGATTTAATACATATCCTGCATCTGCAACATCCGCAAGGGTTGTAATTTCTTCAATATTTAAGGAATGTAATTTGAAACTATCTGACTCGTTTAAACCCGCAGAAGAAAACAAAACCCCGATTAATATTTCAGTGACTTTCTCAGGAATCTCAATGTAAATTGTACCTTTGGTTCGAATTGCATCCGGCCCACCAGAGAATACATGCACTCTCGGGATTAATTCACGATCCTCACTTCGTGAATAAGCCCACAAAAATGTTGCAGCAGTTACACTAATTACTTCAACATCTACATTAATCGCATGTAAAGTTCCAGGTTTTACCGGAACACTATATCTGCATCCGGGAGTACTACGGTTTTGATTTGCAATAACCTCCCAATAGTCAGTGTTGTTTGATAATACGGCAGATTGATTTGGTTCTAAAGTTAAAGGTTTGACCGACCGATCAAATATTTTTTGTTGTTGAATTTCAACAAACTCAATTTCACAGTAGTCTCCAATCTCATGATTGTGAGCAAGAACTCCAATTTCAATTTTAGTATTCTCAAGAAGAGAGAAACCCAACGCAAGTTTTTCTTTTTCAACACCGACGTGCAATGTACCGCCTATACGTGTATTCGTTTTTGAATCATAAACCCAAAGGAAAAATATTTCCTCCTTAGAGGCTTTGGCTGTTACAATTAATTCATAATCACCTTTTGAAAGTTCAATCGTATTTCTTAATCTCATACCTGGGGTACTGGTCGTTTGATTTAGCGTGCATTTACAAACCGAATTTTTAAAATCTAAATCAACATCTTGATTCCTTTTAAACGTATCCGAATCGAGTCTAAATCGTAATGCTGAAGTCATACTATTCACGAACCAGTAGTTTCATAATAAAGTTTGATGATTTCATCTGGTTCGCCCACACCCATAATTTCCCCTTTATGGATGAACACAAGTCTATCACATATATCCTTCATCAAACCAAAAGAATGAGAAACTAATACAACCGTTCCAGTTGATTTGACCAAATCTAGAATCCGTCTCTTGCTCTTTTCCTTAAATTGAGGATCTCCTACTCCAAGTACCTCATCGATGAGAAGTATATCCGGGTGAATTGCACTTGCAACGGCTAACCCTAATCTTGCTTTCATCCCCGAGGAATAGGTTCTGACAGGTTCGTCAATAAAGTATTCAAGTTCACTGAATTCAATAATTTCGGGTAATTTCTCAATCATCACTTGTTCGTTGTGTCCAAGGATGCTTCCATAGAGAATTGCATTCTCTCTTCCAGTCTGATGGCCTGAAAAACCAGTACCAAGGCCTGCAAGAAGTGAAATGCTTCCAGCGGCCTTACAACTCCCTTCATCCGCAGGATAGATACCTGAAATAATTCGTAATAGTGTTGATTTTCCTGAACCATTTTTCCCAATAATGCCGAGAACCTCTCCCTTTTTCACCTCAAAACTAACATTTCGTAGAGCTGTAAATCGATCCTTTTTTCTTCGGAAAAAATTCACCAACATTATCAAAGCGTTTCTTTGCTTTGGGAAATGTAGAACGACATTCTTTATTTCAACTGCATTTTCGGTCATAGGTGTTTCACCGCTCCTGCTTCATATCGATTGAAAACAATACTTCCAAGAATCCACATGATTATTCCAAACCCAAGAGAACCAAGAACCCCGGCCCATGGAATGCCGAGACTCTCGCCTGCTATCCCGTGTCGCGCCATTGTAAGTGGGACAGTCATTGGATTGTATAGCACTACCTCGCCAAAAACACCTCTTTCTAGCGCCATTTCATAGGTCCACATGACAGGGGATAAGAAGAAACCAGCGCGTACAATAAATCGGAAAAGATGTTCAACATCTCTTTGTACACAATTGAGTGGCGCAACAAGCATCCCCAAGCCGATACCCAAAAATCCTGCAAATAATACACTTATTGGAACATAAATGATGTAAACTGTAACTGGCAAATCATAAAAAATTAATATTGGAATTACTACTAAGCAACTCATCATTGAAATTACAATATTGCCCATCATTGAAGTGGTGGGAAAAATTATCCTCGGAAAATATACCAAATGAATAGTCTGCGCATTTCTGGATAAAGAGGATACTGAACCAGATAATGAACGACCAAAACATCCCCAAATAATAACGCCCAGAAGAACCCATATCGGATACATTTTATCAGGATTCCCAGCCAACATCACAAAGAGAAAATAATATACGCTGGCCAATAGCATAGGTTCTAAAACAGTCCAAGTATACCCCAACATCGCATTTCTGTATCTCCCTCTTATTTCTCTTCGAACAAGATTCCGAACTAAAAATCGATGCCTAAAGATGACAAAAGTATTCATTATTGGAGCTTTCCATGAAGGAATTCTATTCCCAATGTGTTCCAACTGTGCATTAGAATGCTCGCCGGTCATGTTAGGGGGTTTGAGTTGGAGTTTATCAATCAAATATATTTAAGGTGAAAATTATCGCATATTTTCATTGTTTCATTAAATGTTCGCAAATGGGCAAAGTTCATGCTGACTTGTGGATTGGGCCTTATGTGGCAGTATCATTGATGCAAAAATTGTCCCCGAACGGAGACCTTGTGTTTACCCTTGAAGGCGACTTACCATCGCAAAGTTTTCGAGGCGAAGGTCGTGTTGTTGTTGAATTGATAAATCAACAATGCATCATTGAGAAAAATGAAAAATATTTTGTAAATGGATTTGATTTATCAAATGGCCGAGGTTTACTTACTGCATTGTTTGTTTTTCATCCGACTTGGAATGCTTTGGGCTCCTTCAAAGAAATGATCCACATGGGGTTTGAACCATCCAATGAAATCACGACGATTCAGACTAATATGGGTTGTTCAAACGAAATGTTAGAGTTGCTTCAGAATGATTGGATGCTTCCAAACCTAAGATTTGAATTTGTATTAGATGCCGAGGAGGTTGTTTCCGAGCCCAAAGTTCGATTGAAACCCTCACTTGCATTTGGTGGAGGACTTGATTCAGGTGCTGCCATTAGCCTTCTTAAGGACAGCGTAGATTCGTTTTACATCACCAATAGCAGTCCTTGTGATGTTCGCCTAGGAATAAAAAAAGTACTTGGAATGTTTTCAGGGAACGTGATCCACACTAATATCAAAACTCTCTATTCTGTGACTGGTTTCCCGCATTGGATGATTCCTTATGTTCCTTCGATGCTACGCGGTGATATGTTCTGTTTAACGGGTACTGTTCTTGAAGCACAATATCTTCGTGATGGATATGGATACAAAAATGCAACGGGCAATCTGTGGATTAAAATGCTTAATTTAGCTGGTCTAAAAGCATTGCCATTATGTTGTCACTCCGAATATACAAATGCCTACATTGTTGCAAAATCTGGTTTCATGAACTTAATTACTGGCAATTGTACCGATGAATGGGGAGTTGGCTACAAAGGACTTCGTAAGGCAATTTTATTACGCCCCTTTGATGAATATTATGAAGAGATTATAGCCTCCATTGAAGCGGAAGGATTTATTATTTCTCCGAAATTTAAATTTTCTCAACATTCAAAATTTCTTACTTCTACTTCTAAATCTGCAATACTCACTCCCTTGGATTCAACCTCATTATCCATATCACATCTGAGGAATTTTGAACCACATTCTCTACTTCCATGGGCATACAAATATCACCCGGATAATTTCTCTATGCAGAAATGGCCGAAGGAAATATTGACTCCTATACATAATTCCCAAGAAACACTTGGTATTTATCCGATGAATGAAAAGGACATTGAAGAGTTTAAATCATACGAGCATGAGAAATTTCTTATTGAAAACTATTCTCAAGAATTTATCACAACTCTCAACTAAAAATTTATATGTTTGCCGCCACCGATTTTGGACATTCCATTAATCTTCATAACAACTCTAGAAATAGCAAATAACTTTCTCAATGAGATAATTACCATTTCCATAAAAGAGTTGTTGCATCTTTATTGTTGCTTTTAACAAATTTAAGAAACAATAATGACAGCCAAGCATTGCATTTCTATAACGCTCCCGAATCTTCCGCTGGACTAGATCTCTTACCAAAAACGATGTTTAAATAATATCACAATATTTGTCAATGACGCTTTCCTGAAGCATCTTTTTGGACAACATCCTTGAGAACGGGCCAGAAGATGATTCGGACATATATTCGGGTCTGCAATAGAGTTTATCAAACACACAAGGGATTTGTTTTTGAATAAACTGTTTTCTACTCATTTGAGGGCGAATCACATTCGTATCATTCTTAGTAGTTACTTATTTAAAATCTGAAATAAATAAAATCAACTGTTTCTACCGGCCTAAGAAATAAGGTAAGTGTAAGCACGATTCCAATGATCGTTCCCCAAATAACAGGATTCTGGCTGGCAATCCAATATTTCAACCCTCCAACTTTCCAACTGATGAAATGGCAAACCATGAATAGCCCCACTATTACAAAGGTGAGATATTTAATTTCAGGTAGAACTTCAAAAAATTCATTTTTATCCCAATACCCGTCGATCCCAGTATAGGTTTTCAATGATTGAGAGAGTATGGCGGTATCTTCAAGTCTGAAAATCAGCCATGTCATGAAGATAAAATATTGAGTGATGATCCAACCCACTAGTATCGAAAACCGAGGGAGTTTTTCAAAGAAAATGGTAATTAATTTATGTTTACTAAAAGTTCGGTGAATGATTAACAATAGCCCATGAATGAAACCCCAAAGAACAAAATTCCAAGATGCTCCATGCCATAAACCCCCCAGAAGCATCGTCATCATTAATGCAAAAAGTAAAACCTTCGGCCCATTTCTACTTCCACCTAACGGGATGTAAAGATAATCGCGTAACCATGTAGAAAGAGAAATATGCCAGCGCCGCCAAAAGTCTTGAGGAGATGTGGCGGCATAAGGTGAATCAAAATTTTCTGGTAATTCCACTCCTAAAAGATGAGATGATCCAATTGCAATATCAGTATATGCTGAAAAATCACAATAAATTTGGATTCCAAAAGCAAACGCACCCCACCACACTAATCCAATGTTTTCTAAACCTGAAGAATTCTCAAAAATCGCATTAACATGAATCGCCACATTGTCGGCCACGATTAGTTTCTTTGCAAGGCCGTAAATTATCAATGTAATGCCGAGCCGAATTCTTGTAGAGGATGGCTTGAGCACTGAAGAGATTTCTTTTTTGAAATGGTCAGCACGAACGATTGGCCCTGCAACTAATTGGGGGAAAAAGGCTGCATAGCAAGCAAATGAGAGAAAATCTTCGTATGGTTGATTCTTCTTTCTATAAACGTCAATTGTGTATGACATTGTTTGAAAAGTATAGAACGAAATCCCGACAGGTAAAAGTAAACCAAGTGTTGCAATTTCTGGAGTTCCTGGAAGTTTGAGAGTTGCCCAGTTCCAAGTTTCTATAAAGAAATCAAGATATTTGAAGAGTGCTAAGATTCCAAGATTGATAATGAGGGAAATTCTAAGCCACCGTTTCCTAATTGCCTTGTCCTCTGATTGATAGATTTTCTTTGCCGCCGTCCAATCAA
>Ga0209709_10002667_pt1 | contig 15339 bp, 17 predicted proteins | sample ArcticOcean_MG_C_2_FD_187435 | JGI IMG/M metagenome (GOLD analysis project Ga0209709, IMG submission 187435) | Marine microbial communities from western Arctic Ocean - ArcticOcean_MG_CB4_136 (SPAdes) (version 2) | ecosystem: Environmental > Aquatic > Marine > Oceanic | place: Arctic Ocean... | reverse complement strand
ATCTAATGAAGAAGCAAAAGCAACTATTCCATATCTTGAACAACTTCCATAGGTTGGCTTTAATCCAACAGTACCTGTAAATGAAGCAGGTTGTCTAATAGAGCCACCTGTATCGGTTCCAATTGTAATAGGTGTTAAATTAGCTGCTAGAGCTGATGCTGATCCACCAGACGAACCACCTGGTACTAAATTCTTATCAATCGGACTTTGTACATTTCCAAAAAAACTAGTTTCATTAGATGAGCCCATAGCAAATTCATCACAATTTAACTTACCAAGTAATATTGCACCTTCATTCCAAATATTTTGAGTAACGGTAGACTCGTATGGTGGAATGAAATTATTTAAAATTTTACTACCCGCTGTTGTTTTTACATTTTTTGTGCAAAACAAATCTTTAACTGCCATTGGAACACCTGGAAGCTTTAAATCAAAGTTGGGCTTTTGATCAAAACTTTTAGCTTTCAAAAGTGCATTAGAAAAATCTTCTGTAATGTAAGCATTTAAATCTCTAGACTTTTCTCCTCTATCAATAAAAGCTTTGGTAGTTTCTACAGAAGAAATTTTTTTATCTTTAATATTTTTAACTAATTCAGTTAAAGTGAGTGAAGTAATATCTGACATTATTCAACAACCCTTGGTACTACAAAAAAATCTTCATTTTCTTCTGGTGAATTTTTTAATATTTGATCTCTTATATTTTCACTTTTAACCTCATCAGCTCTTAATTTTAATGTGGTCTCTGCAACAGAGGTTAAAGGCTCAACATTATCAGTATTGAGTTCATTCAATTTTTCAATAAAGTCAAATATAGAGTTAAGATCTCCAGCTAATTTATTAGCTTTTGCATCATCAACTGAGATTCTTGATAATTTAGATATATGCTTTATTGTTTTAAGATCAATTGTCATGTGGTAATTAAATATGTCGGCAAACTATCACTTAAGTATAAAATATACAATATGATCACAATTGAAGATTTTAAAATAAAATACCCAAATAAAGTAAGATTTATTGGTTTAGACTTAGGTTCAAAAAGGATTGGGGTTTCTATTTGTGATGAAAGACAATCAATTGCCACGCCCTTTAAAACTATAAACAAAACAAATACTAATGAGCTTATTAATCAACTTAAATTAATTATTGTAGAAAATAATATTGGTGGGATTATTGTGGGTAATCCCATAAATATGGATGGCTCTTTAGGAAGTTCAGCTCAGTCTGTTAATGACGTTGCATCAAATATATCTAAATCTATCAATTTACCTGTGCTGCTTTGGGATGAAAGGCTTTCAACGGTTGGTGCTTTTAACCTTTCTAGTCTATTAGATGTTAATGTGTCTAAAAGAGTTAAAACTATAGATCAAAATGCAGCAGCCTTTATTTTGCAAGGAGCAATAGACTTTTTAAATAATTAATACTTGCCATAAGGATACTTAATAGTTATAGAGTTAATTTTAATGGCAACTAAAACAAATAAAGCTATTAAAATCTCTCAAAAACACCTTCTAGGTATTCAAGATCTATCCATTAATGATGTTAATCTAATTTTAGACGAAGCTAAGACATTTATTAAGCTCAACCAAAGTAAAAATAAAAGATTGAATATCTTAAGTGGAAAAACTCAAATTAATTTATTTTTTGAACCATCTACAAGAACCCAAAGCTCATTTGAACTTGCAGGAAAAAGATTAGGTGCAGATGTGATGTCGATGAACATGGCAAACTCAGCGGTTAAAAAAGGCGAAACTCTTATTGATACAGCAATGACTTTGAATGCAATGCATCCAGACATTATTGTAATACGTCACCAAGATTCAGGGGCATGCAACCTTTTATCACAAAAAGTAAATTGTGCAGTACTTAATGCTGGAGATGGAAGTCGTGAACATCCTACACAAGCCCTTTTAGATGCCTTAACAATTATAAACCGTAAAAAGAGTATTGAAGGTTTAAGAATTGCAATTTGTGGAGACATCACCCATTCACGTGTTGCTAGATCAAATATCTATTTACTTAATATGTTGGGTGCAGAAGTAAACATTATCGCACCATCAAACTTAATGCCCAAAGAGATAGAAAAATTTGGTGTTAATACATTTACTGACATGAAAAAAGGATTAAAGGACTGTGACATTGTAATGATGTTGAGGTTACAAAATGAAAGAATGTCCAGTTCATTTTTGTCATCTAACAGAGAATATTATGAATATTATGGTCTTACACCAGATAAACTTTCTCATGCAAAGGAAGATGCTTTAATTATGCATCCAGGTCCCATGAATAGAGGAATTGAAATAGATACCAAGTTAGCAGACGACATTAATAGAAGTGTAATCAAAGAGCAGGTAGAACTGGGTGTTGCAGTAAGAATGGCTTGTTTAAAAATATTTTGTGAATAAATGAAAAAACAATATTTTATAAATGCAAATATAATTGACCCTTATAACTCTATCAATGAGAATGGTGGATTAATTATTGGAGAAGATGGCTTAATTGAAGCTATTGGCAAAAAGGTTAACACTAACAATATCCCCTCAAGAGAAAAGATAACTGATTTAAAGGGTAAATATATATTTCCAGGCTTGGTAGATATGCGTGTCTTCGCAGGAGAACCGGGTTATGAATACAAAGAGAATTTTAGAACCTTAAGTAATGCAGCCCTCGCAGGTGGTGTAACATCAGTGGTCACAATGCCTAATACTGATCCAATTATAGATAATGTTTCAATAGTAGATTTTTTAAAAAGACGTGGAAGAGATAAATCTAAGATCAATGTTTTTCCAAGCGCTGCACTTACTAAAAATATTGAAGGTACTACTATGACTGAATTTGGTCTGCTACAAAGTAGAGGGATAATTGGTTTTACTGATGGAATAAAAACTATTCAAAACACTAGACTAATGTCGCGCATCATGAATTCAGCAAAAGACTTGGGTACTCTGATTATGCAGCATGCTGAAGATTATGATTTATCTAAAAATGGTATGATCAACTCTGGAATTATAGCAACAAAACTTGGTTTATCTGGAATACCTACTGTTGCAGAAAGAATAATTATTGAAAGAGATTTAACATTATTAGAAAATATTAAATGTAGATATCACATATCACAGATTTCTGCTGCAAAATCTGTTGAGATAATTAAAGAAAGAAAGGATAAAGTTAAATTTACAACTGGTGTATCTATTAACAACCTTTCATTAAATGAAAATGATATAGGAGACTTTCGAACATTCTTAAAATTGTCACCCCCACTGAGAACAGAAGAAGATAGAATGGCTTTAGTTCAGGGCTTAAAGGATGAAACAATAGATGTAATTGTTTCGGATCATAAGCCTGAGGATGAAGAGCAAAAAAGATTAACTTTTGCTCAAGCTGCTACTGGAGCATCAGGTATCGAAACTTTACTATCTCTTAGTTTAGAATTACATCACAATGGATCTGTAAAATTAGAAAATATTATAAAAGCTTTAACTTCAAATCCTGCTAAAATATTAAAAATAAATAAAGGTAACCTTTCTATTGGTAATGAGGCTGATTTTTGCATCGTGGATGTTGATAAACCATGGATTGTTAAAAAAGATAAACTTGTTTCGAAGTCTAAAAATACTTCAATTGAAGACAAAAAACTTCAAGGTAAGGTTACAAATACATTTGTAAAAGGTGAAGAATTATTTACATTATAGTAATGGAATATTTAATTATTGTATTAGCTTCATATTTATTAGGATCAATACCTTTTGGTTTTATACTTACAAAAATTTTTTTAAAGAAAGACATTAGGGATATAGGCTCAGGTAACATTGGCGCTACTAACGCTCTTAGAACTGGGAATAAATTGTTAGGTTATGCTACATTAATACTGGATATAACAAAGGCTATATTGCCTGTTTTGTACGTTAAATTTAATTATCCAGATTATATCTATATTGCGGCTCTAAGTACATTTTTAGGTCATGTATTCCCTATCTGGCTTAAATTTAAAGGAGGTAAGGGTGTTGCAACATATGTAGGAATACTTTTTTCTATAAACTTAATTTTAGGCTTAGTATTTATTGTAAGTTGGGCTGTTACATTTCTAATATCTAAATATTCCTCTCTATCCTCACTTATGGCAAGTTTAATAGTGCCTATTTATTTGGTAATTTTTGATAGCTATAATTCAATGTTTTTTATAATAATGTTTGTGCTAATATTTTATACACATAGAGAAAATGTCAAACGCCTAAAAAACAAAAAAGAAAATAGGACTAAAATTTATTGATTTGACTATCAAAAGCTTTTAAGTAATTTGATTAATAATGAATCTTGTCGTTGTAGAAAGTCCTGCTAAAGCCAAAACAATCAATAAATATTTAGGAGATAATTATCTTGTTTTAGCTAGTTACGGTCACATTAGAGATCTACCTTCAAAGAATGGTTCAGTTGATCCAGATAATAATTTTAAAATGGAGTGGGAAGTTGACAACTTTTCTAAAAAATACCTTAAAGAAATTACAGATGCAGCTAAAATTTCTTCTAAAATAATTTTAGCCACTGACCCAGATCGTGAAGGTGAAGCAATTGCTTGGCACGTTAAAGAGTTCTTAAATGAAAAGAAATTAATCAAAGGCAAACAAGTAGAAAGAGTTGTTTTTAATGAAATTACAAAAAAAGCAGTAATTCATGGAATAGAAAACCCTAGACAAATCGAACCTTTATTAGTTGATGCTTATATGGCCAGAAGAGCATTAGACTATTTAGTTGGTTTTAATATCTCTCCAATATTATGGACTAAGTTACCTGGATCTAAATCTGCAGGGCGTGTTCAATCAGTAGCACTAAAATTAATCACTGAAAGAGAGCATGAAATTGAATTATTTAATCCAGAAGAATTTTGGACTTTGAGTATTCAGTTTAATGATGGTGGTAAAAAATCTCTGTTAGCTAGCATTACTCAACTAAATGATAAAAAAATTGAGAAATTTTCTTTTAAAAATAAGGTTGAAGTTAATAAAGCTATGGACGAAGTAAAATCTAAAAAATTTCAAATAAATGATATCTCTAGTAAAGTTGTGAACAGAAATCCCTCTGGTCCATTTACTACCTCTACTTTACAACAAGTTTCATCGGGAAGACTAGGTTATGGAGCATCTCGTACAATGCAAATAGCTCAAAAACTTTATCAAGGTATAGAAATTGATGGGGAAACCATTGGTCTTATCACATATATGCGTACTGATGGTACGAACCTATCGACTGACGCAATAGATACTTTTAGAAAATATATAAAAACTGAATTTGGTGAAGAATACGTACCCAATGATCCAGTTAGTTACTCTGGAAAAAAAGCTAAAAATGCTCAAGAAGCACATGAAGCAATTAGACCAACAGACATAATGCGTGCACCAGATTTGGTTAAAAAATATCTAAGTCCAGATCAAAATAAATTATATGATTTGATTTGGAGTAGAGCCTTATCCTCTCAAATGAAACCTGCTTTGTTTGACAGAAACACTATTACAATAATTTCAGATGATAGTGGAACAATCTGTAAAACTAGTGGCTCTGTTATTAAATTCGATGGTTTTTTGAAAGTTATGAGTGATAATAAAAAAGATGAAGATGAAGCTATTCTTCCTGAAATGAAAAAAGGTCCTGTTAATATTGAAGCATTATTAGATGAACAACATTTTACACAACATCCCCCTAGATATTCAGAGGCAAGTTTAGTTAAAAAATTAGAAGAATTAGGTATAGGGAGACCATCAACATATGCAAGCATCATTTCAGTTATATCAACAAGAGGTTATGCAGAATCTATTAATAAAAGGTTTCACCCAACTGATAGAGGTAAATTAATATCAGCATTTCTTGAAAAACTTTTTTCAAAATATGTTGATTATAGCTTTACAGCAGAATTAGAAAATCAATTAGATGACATAACAACTGGAAAAAAAGAATGGATAAAAGTTCTTGAAATGTTTTGGAAAGATTTTAATCAAAATGTATCTAATGTTAAAGAAAAGAGAACTAGAGAAGTTTTAGACCTTTTAAATGATAGTCTAGGTAGTTTAATTTTTGAAAGAGATAAGGATGGAAATATTAATAGACAATGCAAATTATGTGATAGTGGGTCATTAAGTTTAAAAAATAGTTTTAGAGGTGGTGCTTTTATAGGCTGTTCAAATTATCCAGATTGTAAATTCACTAGACCTTTGTCTAAAGCTAAGGCAGCCACTCAATCTCAACTAACTGAACCAAAATTGATAGGGAAACATGAAAATGGTATGATATGTATCTTAAAAATGGAAGATATGGTCCCTACTTACAATATGAGAAAATTGATGAAGTGAAAGAAGAAGTTGTTGTTAAAACAAAAAAGAAAAAGAAAACAAAAAAAAAGAAGATAGAAAAAGAAGATAATAATTTAAGAAATATTTCTATACCTAAAGGAATTACACTGGATAGTGTGGATCTTGATAGAGCTAAATTTTTATGCTCATTGCCAAAAAGTTTGGGTATAAACCCCGAAAATCAAAAAGATATCATTTTAAACTCGGGAAGATTTGGTCCATATCTAAAGTGTGAAAATAAATCTGCTAGAATTGATAATGTTGAAGAAATTTTTTCAATTGGATTAAATAGAGCAATAACTTTAATAGCAGAAGCTAAACCTGGTAGAATATCAGCATCAATAATTAAAGATCTAGGTGAACATCCTGAAGATAAAAAACCTGTCAGGATAATGAAGGGTCAATATGGACCTTACATTAAATATAAATCACTCAATGCAACAATACCTGAGGAAAAAGACCCTTTAGAACTTAATATGGATGAAGCTTTAATATTAATTGAGAAACGAAGAGAATACGATAAAACAAAGAAAAATAAAAAATAAAAAAATGAAAAAAATATTATTCTTTATAATTATCACATATATATTAACTTTGAGTGCTTATACAGCAGAATTGAAAGATTGTTCTGCATACAGCAAATTTAATCCTAAATATTTCGCATGTAAAACTGCTAATTTTGCTAAAGATACAACAAATTATCAAACTCAAGAATGGTCAAAAGAAAAAGAAAAATTCATAAAGAAAAAAAATAAATTTATAAAGAAAAAAGATTAGGTATGAATATTGAAGATAAAATTAAAGAACTAAATATAAAACTACCAGAAGCTAAAGCTCCAGCAGGAAACTATGTTGCAACAAAAATAACTGGCAAGCTACTATATATATCTGGTCAAATTTCAATTGATGAAAACGGTGCATTGATTAAAGGTAAAATTGGAAAAGAATTAAAAGTAGAAGAAGGATATGAAGCTGCTAAAAGATGTGGTTTAAGTATTGTAGCTCAAGTTAAAAATGCTTGTAATGGGGATTTATCAAAAATTAAATCTTGTATAAAATTGACTGGCTTTGTTAACTCAACAGAAGATTTTATTGAACAACCAAAAGTAATTAATGGAGCGTCAGATTTAATAGCCTCGATATTTGGAGATGCAGGAATGCATACAAGAGCTGCTGTCAGCACAAATAGTTTACCATTAGGAGTTTCTGTAGAGGTAGATGCTATTTTTGAATTAAACTAATGGCCGACACCAAAATATTTAATTTTTAGCTCTTTCATCTTAGTAGGAGAATAAATGTTTCTCATATCAAATATTATAAAATTTTTTCTATTTACTTCTTTTTTAAAGTTTATTGATTTGAAATCATTCCATTCAGTATGAATTATTATTAAGTTTGAATCTTTTATTGCAGAATTAATATTTTTTGAAAAATTAACATTTTTTAATTTTTTAAAAACATTTTTTTCACCTGTTGGATCAAAATAATTTATTTTAGCACCCTTTTTAATCAATGAAGGTATCATGGATAAACTGGACGAATCTCTCATATCATCAGTGTTAGCTTTAAAGGTGACACCTAAAAAACATATTTTTTTATTCTTAACTTTACCTTTTAAAATATCAAAAACTCTTTTTAATAATAATGAAGATCTATTTTCATTAGATTTAATTACACTTTTTATAACAGAAAGATCTGTTTTAAATTTATCAGCTGTATTAATTATCGCTTTAGTATCTTTTGGAAAACATGAGCCACCATATGCAGGACCTGCTCTTAAGAAACGTCCACCAATTCTTTTATCAAGACCCATACCAATGGAAATATCCTCAATATTTACATCTATTTTCTCACACAAATTAGCAAGTTCATTGATAAAAGTAATTTTTGTAGCTAAAAAAGAATTAGATGCATATTTGATTAATTCCGCAGCCTTCCTTGACGTATTAAAATATTTTGCACCTTTGGATATTAGGGGGGAATAAAGGTTTTTTAGGACTTTATTAGATTTTTTATTATTTGTACCAATTACAATTCTATCAGGGTAAGTAAAATCTCTAATGGCCTCACCTTCTCTTAGAAACTCAGGATTTGAAACTACTGAAAAAAGTTTTTTAGATACTTTTTGTGAGATAATCTTTTCAATTTCATCACCTGTTGTAACTGGAACTGTAGATTTGGTAATTATGATTTTAAATTTAGAAACAGAATTTCTAATCTTTTTAGCAACATCGTAGATTTGACTTAAATCAGCACCTTTAGCATTTTTTTTGGTAGGTGTGCCAACGCAAATAAATATTATATCTGACTTTAAAATAGAATCCTTTAAATCTGTAGAAAATTTTAATCTCTTATTTTTATAATTTTTTAAAACCAGCTCATCTAAGCCTGGCTCATAAATTGGAATAATTCCTTTTTTTAAATCTTCAACTTTTTTTAGATCACGATCTACACAAATAACATCATTACCAAGATCGGAGAAGCAAGTACCACTAACTAACCCAACATAGCCAGTTCCTATCATGCATAATTTCATGTTTTAGCAATCTCTAAAGTTGAATTAATATAACCCTTCATTGTTCCACAATCCAAATATTTTCCTGAGAAGTTGTGACCTATAAATTTATCGTTATCATCAATTAAAGATTGTATAGCATCAGTAATGTGAATTTCACCGCCTTTACCAGGTTTAAGTTTTGATAATTTGTTAAAAATTGTCTTAGGTAAAATATACCTTCCAATAACAGCATTATTAGATGGTGCCTCTTTAACAGAAGGTTTTTCAACTACACTTTGTATTATAAAATTCTTATTATTAACTTTTTTTTTAACATCATATATACCCCATCTAGTCACTTCATTTTTAGCCACCTTCATACTAGCCATAACAGCAGCTTTATATTTTCTATGAATAGTAATCATCGATTTAGAGCAATTTTTTTTAATTATTAAGTCATCAGGTAATAGCATTAAAAAATATTGATCTTTAATAAATTTTTTAGCTTTAAGAACTGCATCACCTGTGCCGCGTGGTTTATCTTGGAAAACAAACTTAATCATTTTTCTATATTTCAAAATTTTTTTATATTCACTAATAATTCGTGAATCTTTTTTTTGCTTAATAATATCTTTATAAAATTTATCGTTATAAAAATATTTTTTAATCATAAGTTTTTTTTGTGAAATAATAAAAATAATTTCTGTAATTCCAGCCTCTATACATTCATCAAGAATATATTCTAACCCTGGTTTTCCATTAATTGGTAAAAGTTCTTTAGCAAAAACACTTGTGAGAGGAAGTAGTCTTGTACCAAGACCTGCTAAAGGAATTATTGCTTGTTTTATCATACAAATGTTTTACTTATTAATATTATTATTACAAATGAAATTAATAAAACATATAACTGATTTAAATAAGGCAGTTAATGAAGAAAAAGAGTTAGGATTTGTTCCAACAATGGGTAACCTTCATAAAGGTCATGAATCTCTAATTAAGAAATCCAAAAAAAAATGTAAAAAGACAATAGTCAGCATCTTTATTAATCCAACTCAATTTAATAATAAAAAAGATTATAAAACTTACCCAAAGAGCCTAAAAAAAGACCTAAAGATACTTAAAAAATTAAAAGTTAATTACGTCTATTTACCAACTGTGTCTCAAGTTTATAAGAAAATAGAAACATCTAAAATTTCATTAAAAAAATCAGAAATAATATTATGTGCCAAATTAAGAAAAGGTCACTTTGAAGGCGTTTTGGATATATTAAACCGTTTTGTAAAGCTAATATCTCCTAAAATAATTTTTATGGGTGAAAAAGATTATCAGCAATATTTTCTTGTTAAAAAATTTATTGAAAACAAATACAGGTCTAAAGTTTACATGTGTAAAACGATTAGAAATTCTAACAATGTTGCTTTATCCTCAAGAAATAGTCAAATAAATCAAGCTGATCTAAAAATAGCAGAGTTAATTTCTAATAAATTATTTGATTTAAAACAGTCAATTAATATGAATAAAAATAAATCTAATAATTTAATTATAAGAGTAAAAAAAGAACTTATAAAAAAATTTGATATTAAGATTGATTACTTAGAATGTAGAAATTTAGATAACTTAGGTACCAACCTTTATAACAAACGCTATAAACTTTTTGTGGCATATCATTTGAAAAATGTGAGGCTTATAGATAATTTTTAAAGGAAATAAGCACTAACACCCAAGAAAGACACAAAACCTATAACATCAGTTATTGTTGTTACAAATACACTGGATGCAATAGCGGGGTCTATGTTCAGTTTCTTTAAAGTTATTGGAACAAGAATACCAAATAATCCAGCAACAATCATTGTTACAATCATTGACATAGAAATGATCATTGAAAGTAATGAATCTTTAAACCAAACTTGAACAACTAACGCACTAATTGCTGCAAAAATAATTCCATTTAAAATTCCTATATTGAATTCTTTAAAAATATTTTGTGAAAGGTTATTTTTAGTTAAATCATTTGTTGCTAGAGTTCTAACCGTAACAGCTAAAGTTTGCATCCCAGCATTTCCTCCCATTGAAGCAACTATTGGCATTAAAAATGCTAACACAACCATCTGTTCAATTGTTGCACCAAATAAACTGATAACCCAAGTTGCAAGAAAAGCTGTAAATAAATTTAATAACAACCAGTTAAATCTTCGTTTTGTTTTTTTAAAAACTCCATCTGTGATTTCTTCATCACCCACTCCAGCTAACCTCAGAGCATCCTCTTCAGCTTCTTCTTTTAAGACTGTTAAAACATCATCATACATGATCATACCAACTAATTTATTAGTTTTATCAACTACAGCAGCAGAGTTTAAATTATAATTCTCAAACACGTTACCAACTTCTTCTTTATCCATATCCACCGGAATAAGTAGTTGTGACTCAGACATAATAGAAAGCATTTTTGTATCTCTAGAAGTTGTTAAAACCTTGGATGACGGAACAGTTCCAATAGGTTTAAAGTCTTCATCTACAATAAAAATTTCCAAAAATTCTTCTGGTAAATCTTTATTATCACGTAAGTAGTCAATTGTTTGTCCTACTGACCAATTACTTGGTGTGGCAGTAAACTCACGCTGCATTATTCTAGCCGCTGAATCTTCTGGATAACTTAAGCTTTCTAGTAAAGCAAAACGATCTTTAGGTGGTAATGAGCTTAAGATATCATTTTTGTCTTTCTCTTCTACGTTTTCTAAAATACTTATTGCATCATCTGACTCAAGGTTTTTTAAAAGCTTAACAATCGAATCTGATGAGAGATAACCAATTATTTCTGATTGAACAGACTCGTTAAGTTCAATAAAAACCTCAGGGTCAATATTGAAATTATTAAGTTTTATTAAACTTTCTCTGTCATTTTGACCAAGAAGTTCAATGATATCAGCTGCATCAGCAGGGTGCATTTCATTAAATGAATTAGTAATAAATTGAGCATCATTGTTAGCAATCTTATTGGTAACAACTTTTAAATACTCTTTATTAAACTCAAAATTAACTTTTTTATCTTTTATTTTTTTTATTAAGGACATAAATTTACCTATAAATCAATTTTTGCACTAATAGTGTATAATAAGAATAATACAATTTTTAAATGAATATAGAAATTAAAAAGACTATAAAACCAATAAAATATGAAGAGGCTATAAAATTTCTAGAACAAAGATTGATAGATATAAATAACAACAAAAAAGATGATTTAATTTGGTTTTTAGAACATGAGGAGATTTATACTGCTGGTACAAGCTATAAAGAAGAAGAAATTTTAAATAGAGATATTAATTTAATTAAAACAAATAGAGGTGGTAAAATTACCTACCATGGTCCTGGTCAGCTAATCTGTTATTTTGTTATAGATTTAAAACAAAGAAATAAAGATATTAGAAAATTTATAACATTAATTGAGAAAACAATTATTGAAAGCTTATCTGAGTATAATATTGATTCGTTTGGTGATCCTAAAAATATTGGTATATGGATTAAAGACAAAACTTATATTAAGAAGGTTGCCGCAATTGGAGTTAGAGTTAGTAAGTGGGTTGCTTATCATGGCTTTGCAATAAATATTAGTAATGACCTTGGGAAGTATAAAAATATAGTTCCTTGTGGTATTTTAGATAGAGGTGTTACTAACCTTAAGGAAATCAAAAATCAAAACTATAGCAGTTTAAGTGATGTGATTATTAATAATTTCACTAAGAACTTAGAAAATTAAGTCTTTTAGTTTTCAAAAGTTTTTTAAAATAATCTGGTAACAATGCTGTATATGTATATTTTTTATCCTTAATCATAAATTTAATTTGATAAGAGTGAAGCATTAAATTCTTATTAATTGCCTTATTAGTATTACTAAACTTGTATTTTTGATCACCGTAAATTGGGCAACCTACAGCGTATAGTTGTTTTCTAAGTTGATGTTTTCTTCCAGTTATAGGTTTCATTTCAATTAGACTACAAATAGAATTTTTATCCAAAACTTTATAAAGAGTTCTAGCTTTTTCTACTATCTCCTTATCATTATCATATCTAGTAAGATCATCATTCCATTCACCTGAATCTTTCTGCAGCTCACCATGACATATAGCTAAATATGTTTTATGTACTTTTCTTAATCTAAATAATGAGGTTAATAATTGCGCTGCCTCCCTATGCTTCGCCATAATAAAAACACCTGATGTATCTTTATCCAATCTATGAACTGAAAAAGGTTTTGTATCTTGAAAAATTTCACTTCTAGCAAAAATATCTACTAGGTTTTTTTTTGATTTTGTTCCACCTTGAACTGAAATACCAGAGCTTTTATTAAGTACAATAAAATCATCGTTATTGTCGATTATTAAATCTTCATTTTCTTTAATAACCTCCTCAGATGGTAAAAATTTTATTTTCTTTTGAACTATAGTTTCTGTATAATCAAAATTAAACAAATCTACAGCATCTCCTGTTTTTACTTTTTGTGAACTTTTTGTTTTCTTGTTATTAAGTTTAATTTTTCCACTTCTTAAACTTTTTTCTATTAATCCTTGAGGAATGTTGCCTAGGTTATTCCTTATCCATCGATCAATACGCATATCGTTGAACGTTGAATCAACGCTAAATGACTTTTTCATGATGATATATTTTTATATGGAAAATTAAGCAGTAGCTAATTTTTTTTCTTCGATTTTATCTTTGGTAGGCTCTTTTTTCTTTCGATCAACTCTTTTTGCTTCAACATCTCTATCAACAAATTCAATGACAGCCATTGGTGCATTATCACCATATCTAAACCCAGCTTTAATAATTCTGGTGTATCCACCATTTCTTTTTTCATATCTTTTAGAAAGAGTTTTTGTAACTTTACGAGCAGATGTGATGTCTTGTAATTTAGTCATTAACATCTTTGTTGTTAGCAAAGTTTCTTTCTTTCCTAACGTAATGATTTTATCAGCTTGTGGTTTTAGAAATTTAGCTTTGGGAAGTGTCGTAGTAATCTGCTCATATTTAATTAAAGAATTTAACATATTCTTTAATAATGCTTTTCTATGTTCAGAAGTTCTATTCAACTTCTTATTAGCCATTCCGTGTCTCATTAGATTTGTTCCTCTAACTTCTTAGACATTTCAGCTATATTTTCTGGTGGCCAATTTGGTATTTCCATACCAAGATATAAAGACATACCAGTTAAAACTTCTTTTATTTCATTAAGTGACTTTCTTCCAAAGTTAGGAGTTCTCAACATTTCACCTTCTGATTTTTGAACAAGGTCCCCTATATAAATGATATTGTCATTCTTAAGACAATTCATTGAACGAACTGACAGTTCTAGCTCATCTACTTTTCTTAATAGATTCCTATTAAACTCAGGTTCTGTTGAAACTTCTTTAACAGGAGCTTCTACAGGTTCATCAAAATTAACAAACATATTTAATTGATCTTGAAAAATTCTTGCAGAATATGCAACAGCATCTTCAGCTGAAATTGAACCATCTGTCTCAACTTCCATTGTTAATTTATCATAATCTAACGCCTTGCCTTCTCTTGCTGTACTTATAGTGTATGAAACTTTTTTAACTGGACTGTATAATGAATCGATTGCTATTAAACCAAGTGGTGGCTCTTCAGGTTTATTCATTACAGCTGGTACGTAACCTTTGCCAGTACCAACATTCATTTCCATATGGAAATGAGTTTTTTCATCTAAGTTACAGATAACTAAATCTGGGTTTAGTATTTCAATATCAGCAATTGGGGTAATATCTGAAGCTTTAATTTCCCCAGGCCCTTTAGCATCTAGAATAAGTTTTTTTGTAGTATCAGAAGAACTTTTTAATGCTAACGACTTAACGTTTAAAACAATATCAGTTACATCTTCTCTTACACCTTTAATAGAAGTGAATTCATGTAACACACCATCAATTTGAACAGAAGTTACTGCTGTACCTCTTATAGATGAAAGTAAAATTCTTCTTAAAGAATTTCCTAAAGTTAAGCCATATCCTTTTTCTAATGGTTCAGCTATAATTTTAGCAAGTGATTTATCATCACTAATTTTAACATCTAATTGTGCTGGTTTGATTAATGCTTTCCAATTTTTAGCATTTACATTTAAACTTTCCATATACTAAACTCTCCTTTTTTTTGGTGGTCTTACGCCGTTATGTGGCATAGGGGTTGTATCTTTTATTGAAAGAATCTTAAATCCTTTTGCTTGTAAGGCTCTTAAAGCTGTCTCTCTTCCAGAGCCAGGTCCTTTAACTTGGACAGTTAATGTTTTCATTCCATATTCTAAAGCTTTAGATGCAGCAGAGTCAGCAGCAATTTGTGCAGCATACGGTGTAGATTTTCTTGAACCTTTAAAGCCCTTTTGACCAGCTGATGCCCACGAAATAACATTTCCATTAGTATCGGCTATTGAAATTATAGTGTTGTTAAATGTTGATTGTACATAAGCAACTCCATTAAGAATATGTTTTTTTATTTTTT
>Ga0209709_10002665_pt1 | contig 15348 bp, 14 predicted proteins | sample ArcticOcean_MG_C_2_FD_187435 | JGI IMG/M metagenome (GOLD analysis project Ga0209709, IMG submission 187435) | Marine microbial communities from western Arctic Ocean - ArcticOcean_MG_CB4_136 (SPAdes) (version 2) | ecosystem: Environmental > Aquatic > Marine > Oceanic | place: Arctic Ocean... | reverse complement strand
GCAGTTAAGCGGACGTCCATAGCCTAGCGAAGTGTAACTGATTACTATCGCTTTCGCCCAGAAGAGCACTTGTATATATTGCAATCAATCCTAAGTTGTGGATTCTATCCTGATTCAAATTCAAAAATCCCATTGTCAGATCTAATAAATGTAAGACGGAAGTTGCTTAGAGAGTTTAAAATCCATAAACAACTAGCCAACTAATGTCAATTGCTATTTGTGAAGTGCTTTACCGGTGGATTGGGCGTATCTTTGGCGACGGGGAAATATGGCGAGAGTAACGCAATAGATTTGTCAGACTGGGGAAGGCCATTTGCCCGAGTTATTGCAAAATATCTCCAGAAAAAACCTGTATCGGTAATACAGGTTACAAATCTCCATTTAGTGCTCTCCATATTCTGTGCCTGGTTAATACTAGATGGACATACTGTAGTGAGCTGTTTTTTGTTAATTGTAAAGGGAGTCATTGATGCAGTAGACGGCGAATTGGCCCGTATTCGTGAAAGACCATCCCATGTAGGGAGGTATTGGGATACTGTCGCCGACACTATTGGGCTGATAGCGGTAATGTATGCTTTTGGAACTCTTTTGGAGTGGGGAATAGGTTTAACTTTTACAATGATTTTAGCCATATTATTTCAGTACTCGTTATTCAACCATTTTTCGATAATGATGAGGTTATTAGGATCGGGGGATTCTACTAGTCGAATCGATGAACGTATTCGCCCAACTGCTCAACCTTGGGAGCGGCAAAGAAATGTCAATACTTTACATTTGATCTATATCTTATTCTTTAGTTGGCAAGATAGCATAATTTCAAAATTAACCGGGAAGGGTTCAGATAAATTAGTGTTTGAGCTAACCGTTTCTTCGATACTTGGATACGGCACTCAATCAATATTCATCTTTTTACTTGCAGTTACAAATAATATCGACTATCTTCCTCACTTGTTTTTAGGCGTTAATATGATTCTAATGCTCTTGGTCATATTACGAAGCCGATTCTAAAATAGAATCAAAACCTCGTGAACAAAAGAAATGGAAGAAGCAAGAAACGCTTCTTCCAAGATTTTCTGTTCTTGCGAATGTAAAAGAAAACAAGAAAGAGAAATCTGAATCAAAAAAACTTGAGGAACTTCGGAGATTCAAATCGCAATATCACTCAATGGAAGGTATGTACATCGAGATGATGATTGCAGGTTTGGTTCCTATGCACAGACCTCCACCGTTCAAATTCTTCCAAATGACACAACTGAGATACGGTTGTGATTTCCTTTCCTATGAATGGAGAGGAAATGTTCTGCACTTGCATTGGATTGAGATCAATCTGGAGCGAAGGAACAAATATCCTGGATTAACTCGCAATGAATTGAGATTCAAGCGGGCAGTTGAGGGTGGAAATGTGGTTAATCACTATCACAATACTTGGGTTGATGGAAAGGGTCAACATCACTGGGAATGATAAGACGCGTGAATGTCTTTTCTTTTAATAAAAAGTCCACTAGTTCCTTGGTTATCCCAATCTAGGCGAAAGCATTGCTTACAGAAATTGGTGAAGGTTTGGCGACACTTGCATTTGCAGTTACGACATATGCTTCTACACTTATTATTGAGATGTTTTACATAACAATCCCGACAGTGAATTTTTTGGAGCTTATTTACTTCGTATCTACCAGAACCGATGAATTCTTCGTCCAAATTATTACGGAAATCATCAACACATAACTCACATGTGCAATGACTTTTACAATTGTTACACGCGAGTTTGATTGAACCAGATGCACCACAATTACTGCATGGCGTTGCTTCTCCACCAGATTTTGAAATGTTGATGTCGCCCATAACAACTGAATCTTGAAAACCTAACATTGCGGATTCTGGAGACCCAATTGGTTGAGAACAAAATGGGCAACTAGCCCAGTCATCCTCGACCTGTTTTCCACACTCTCTGCAAAATGCCAGATAATCCCCTCAATATCTCTGAGATGTATTAAATAGAAAAACACCAATGTTCGATTATGCTACTTACCCTGAACGCAGAAAACCCGTCAAGGGCTATTGCGTATGTCAGGGTTTCATCTCAAAGACAAGTGGATGAAGGGTTGAGCATACATACCTAAGCAGAGGGGGGCCCCGCTCCCAGACTTGAAGCGGGGACCAGTTCAGATCTAATCTAACCACAAACTCCAATTGACATAAGCAGCACTCATTCCATTCTCACTCACTGACAGAATTTCCCAGGAAGCACTCAAAGTAATTGGCCGGTCATCACTCAAAGTAATTGGCCGGTCACAATGCTCTGAAAGTAGCGCAATTCTTACGCCCCAATCATCGGTCTTTATTTCGACTCTTCCCCTGAAATTTAGCAGCCCTTCGCTATAATTCATCACGGTATTATTCCACTCGTTGATTTTTGATTCATATTTGTCTTGTCTTTCCTTTCCTATTTCTTTCCAATTTATCATATTTATTCCTCCTCATACATCATTTGCTATTATTATCGCCTTTCTATTCCATTGCTCTACTCGGTCTTGTTGAATTGTACTGCCGTCCTTTAGATTGTAGGCTGTCAAGACGGCAGGGGCATCTGCGTTGTGAAACAAGCAAGTATCTAACCCAATAGCAGCTGGTCGTCCATCTTTCAGCAGCACACTAGAATGCCAAACTTGGCCCCAAGATTGCTTGCAATGTCCAGGTAGGCTTACCGTTGGTGTATGGCCAAACATCACTGTTCTATTGATATCAATTGGCTTAGTTGCTATGTGGAATGGTTTGCGGATGTGTAGCAGTTCACTATCGGTTTGATTATCCAAATCAATTTCCGGATCATATCCCGCATGGACTAAACGCCAATCATTTAGAATAATTTGACTGGGTAATTGATTCATCCATCGCGTATCATGTTCAATTATTTCATCGAGTTGCGTAGTGAACTCCTCACCGTTTTCATCAGTATATGCGTTTATGTAAGATGTTACTGTGGCAAGTCCTCCACAATACAACCATGTGGCAAGATCGATATCCGGTAACTCTAACCCCTCCAGTGAGAGTGAATTAGACATCATTTCCTCATGATTACCTTTGATGCTAACTATGTTTTTCAAAGATTTTGCAAACTGTACTACATCATATGAGTTGGGGCCTCGATCAATTAAATCTCCCAACAATACAACATAATCATTAGTTTGTAAATCTAATTGACCTACTAAACTTCTGAGGGTTTCATTGAATCCATGGACATCACCGATTACCCAAATATTATTACCGCTTTCAAGCGCCTTCTGTAACGTTTTTTCAATTATTTTATTTCTCATATTATCACCAATTATTAACATCTTACGACCTATATATACCTCTCGGATTTAAGCAGGTTTTGTCTTTTTTTACACTCTAAACTACATCGAAGTGGGTCACTTCTTGGCTTTGTGAGTTTTCTGGGGCTTCATCTGAATCTTCTTCTTTACCCGAAGGTATGAAAGGGACAACAACAACATAATCCAATTCAAAATTAACCCTAATGCTGTCAAAGGTTTCTTTCAACAATGCTAACCCAATTCTACATTCAAAATGGTCAAATACACTGATGCATCGCACATTATAATTACCAGAATTTTGTATTACAACCCCTAAAGCGCCCGTATCATGAATCTTACCAATATTTTCTGGTTCGGAGAACTTCATAGCCCAAGTTCTATTCTCGATGCTTAAAGCCACATTTGAATCATGGTCAATTAATTTTGGCAAGCTTTTCGCCTGCCAGTTTTCGGCTTGGTTGTTTAATGTTACTTTTCCCTTCATCTTAATCGCTCCATTCGTTTAAATTTTCATCGTATGTTACTGTACAATACCAGATACGATATTCTTTTGCTGGCACATCAATCGGAACATCGACCTCAATTGTTTCACCTATGTATTGTTGTGCTTTCTCGACATATTCTGGATAATCTCTGCGTAAATCTTTGGTGAAGTGGGTCAATCCAGACCAATCGATATTTGCTTCAGTCAACATTGCGCTACATATCATGTTTTCAGCTGATATTATTGATTTTTTAATCGAAGCATATAGATTGCTATAGGGGTAGCACAAATATTTGCTGATAGATGTCATGTACATTTTTCTAGTGGTTTCGGCCTGGTTTATACTTTCTGTTTTCATATTTTTTTCCTCCTTTGGTCCTTGTTTTTTTACATGCTATACATGCGTGCTCGTGTGTCAAATTTTTTGCTGAAAAGCAATTATATCTCTTTCTTGAGACTATTTAAACTTCTTTAAATGTACGAGTTTTATTCTGCGTTAGTAGCATCTTCCTGCTAACGTTTAAGTAAATCATAAACCTTTTTTCGCTATAATTTATCTCTCAGAGAAAGATAAACTATCGCCTGATAATGTTAGTTCTTCTCATGTTAGTTCTTCTCATGTTTCTGTGACTCTCTATCTAACTTACCACTCGAAATATTAGGGCGATATGGCATTCCATAGTCATACATCACATGCCATACATTTACAAGAGAATTAGCTAAATCATATTCATCAACACTATCTTTGAAATTATCATATTGTATATCGGTAGCATAATTTGCGATCATTTCACCAACTTCGATTCGCATTATATCAGCCCTGAAAGGATAGTCAGCATCCTCAAAGGTGTATATCTCAGCCCTGGGAAAGTAATACTGTATGTGCGCATGCTTACGTGCGCGAACCAACAACATCTCAGAATATTCTCGGTGGGAAACGATGCTCAGCCAGCCATTTGAAAGTACTATCCGCATTATTATTTCTCCTCACTTTTTCATCTCTTTATTTATTAATAAAGGGTTCTATTTTTCGTGCGGTGTTCTATCCTTCTATCTTCATTCTCGTATTCTATATCAGTTTGTATATGATTTGGATTGAGCAGCACGGTTTTATGTTTCCATTCGGCCTGGGCCCAGGGGGTGTTCTACAATTAACTTAAGATGGCCATTTTCAGCCTCCCAGTGCCCTTCTCACAACAATTAAAAAGGGTCCTCCATTACCAGCCCTAGTGTCAAATGATAATCCTCTCTCAAAACCAACCCTAAAACAATTGAGAACTCATCAAATCGGTAAGTTTTTTGAAATTGTAGATAACGACCAAAAAATCACTAAAACAGTAACTCATCCTCGTTGGTTTGAATCTCCTGGAAATGTGAAACAGATGGAAATATCTCTCTCAGAAGAAGTATATGAAATCCTGATGTCTGACGGTAAGGTCTCAGGTCGTTGGAAGGATAAGAGACCAAGATGGGTTCCCGGGTACAAAAGCGACACCGGAAAAGGATATTACAAATATCATGTAAGAACTCCAAAGGGAAAGGAGATCTATGTCGATATTAAAAATCTAGAACGTTATAGAACACCTAAACAAAACGTCGGAAGAAGGCCTGGGGGGATGGCATATAAATTACGCAGAGAAGTATGGAGGGCTTTAGAAGGCATCGAATACACTACAAGTTTGCTCAGAGACAAAGAACTCTTTGAAAAAAGTAGGGCTAAGACAAGACGAGTCTCCATTATTTTACCTGATTTAACTCTAGCATTACTTCAATTCTTGAAGATGGATCTAATTAAAAATTTGAAAGATTCTGAGCACTTCATATTAGAAAAATGGAAAGAATATCGAGATGTTCGAACTCACTTCTTTCAGGATAATCTGAAAATTAAAGACCTTAAACCCCATGAATTAGATAAGTTCCTTGAGGTTGTAACTGAAAAACATTGGAAGGCAATAGTTGCTCGTTTAGTTGAACTAAGAATACTAAAAGATAAGCAGCAAGGGAAAATCTCTAGCAATAAAGACTCTATTCAGATTTTCGAAGTAAAAATAGTCGATGATCCTACAGACTTCAAATGCCAAGAGTGCCAAAGTTTTGACTGGACATATGATCTAGAGAAAGGTGAGAAATGCTGTGGAAGATGTGGCCTAGTTGTTGAAGAAGATCCTGAACCGGCAAGGGGTGAGAAACGATTTGATTAGAGACGACGTCTACACAGACTGCTACTTCGCTTGTCGCTTACCTTTGCAGTGGGTCCTTTCATTGCCTAACCACTGAAACGATGGTGTTCGAATGGGCCCCGTTGCAAAAATATTTTGTTCAAAGGAAAGGGGCTTATAGTTGATCTCTTTTAGTTATATTTAATGTCTAAAGATATACCGCTAATTATAGAAAATTTGCAAAAACATATTGAAAAACACAATCAAAAAATAGTTGATGACATATTGAAATATGGCAAGAATATAAAGGAACAACTTGATAATAATGAAAGGGGGAGGGAAGTTTCTTTAGAACCATCTTGGGAATCATTGTACGATTATTTTGAGGCTGCGAGACAACTGGATACATGGATTTCTAAATTGGTTACAGGAGAGAAGTTAGACGGAATTCATGAATTCCAAACTAAAACTTTAGATTTTATTAATGGAGAGTGGTACAAAATACTAATTCAAGTTTACAAGGAAAAAAATATCGATCCTGTTAGTAATCCGGTTGATTATCACAAAAAAGTGAATGATAGTAAGATAGAGAAAGGACATTATTATGGGAATCTTCCCGATGGGATTTATGAATTTATTTATCTCATTTTATTTGTTACAAATGATACAAAATTAATAGAGGATTGGAGAAAATTACATTCTCATTCATGGGAATTAAGAAATATGTGGATTGAATTTTTATCAGATCCCAAAGTCATAAATGTACTAGATGATGATCAGGATTTATTCGATAAAATGTTAAATTTTACTTCGCCAGAGGTGCAGATAAATACAGGAGGTTATGGATTCAATAAAATCATTGTACCTCTACAAGGAGATGGTCAACCATTTGATCTTGAATCTATATTTCAGAAAGATTCAGATACACCAACTAAGGGAATGAAATTTAGTGGTTTACTTTCACGCCTTAAAGAAAATGATAACCCAATCGTTTTATATTATCTTCAGGATGATGGTATACTTTCAGAGATCGCTCTCAACAAGGACATGAGGTTACTAGAAAGAGCGTTTTGGCATAGTTTTGATTACTGTTTCATTCGTAAAAAAGAAGCAGAAAACCAATTAGTTCAAGATTTTATCAAAAGATATTACAGGTGATTATGTGATTAGATCAATTCGATTTCTCCTTCAACAAATTCAAGACTCTGGTAGTTTTAGCGAAATGGAAAAAAAAGAAATGGAAAAAATACTAACATCAATGCCAAGGCATTTTTACATCGGGAGAAGTAAATTATTAATGGCCTGGGGTATTGTGGAAACATTCAAAAAAAGGAATAGGCAAAACATATTCTCGATTACACCTCCTCCTGAAATATCTGAAAAAGAATTAGCTAGGGCAGTATGGCACTTTCAAAGAATTAAAAGACTTCCTAAAAAATATGAAAAAGGAGATTCGATTAGTAATTCTGAAATTGTTCGAGTGGAATTAAAAGATATTTTTAGAGATATTTTAAGAAAAAGACAAATTCATGAAAGTAGATTAGATGCTTGGTTATATGTTTGTGATTCTATTGAAGATTGGATTGACGGTGCCGATAATGTACCTGTTGAATCAATAGCAGCCACAATAGTATTCTATGAACTAAGTCAAAGTCCTAAAGGAGTTTCTTATTCCACAGTGGCTAGATTAACCTCTGTTCCAATGGATGTTTACAAAACACACTACCAATTAATTAGGAATCAAATTATTAAGATGATCGAAGAAGAGGAATGAATGCTTATACAAATCGATTCGGATGATTTGGAATGGTTTATCCCATTGCCCTTACAACTTCCAAAACCTGTTTGATGGGTGGTCAGTGGGTCGAATGAGCAAGGCAGGATACAATGGAAGCGACCTTGAGTTGGAGTTTACATTAGCCGAATACGACACCCTAACTAAAGAACAGACTGCCGCCCTCAAATCGTTGAGTGACATTGGGTTGTAGCGTCGTTGACTTCATGATTGGTAGACGCAACCATCCACCATGGCGGGAGGACATAACCGGGGGCGAAAGGGTTCTTCGCGGCCTAATCGCCAGAACAAAAAAAAGGGCCCGAAAGCCCCTGAAGATGAGCGCCTATGGCGCCGGGTTACGCAACATTTCAAGGAAGCAGAGGAGTGGTCTCGGGCTTGGAGCAATTCTGAAGTGGTTGGATTTCTCACGATTAAAGAACGCATGGAATCTCAATTTGCCAATGACGAAAAAGCCGGAAGAGCATTCCAAAGCAAGATTGAGGAAAGTCTTGCTTTCGCTCGCAAGCGTCAAGAAAGAATCGTTTCGGTTGAAGCAAAAACCGTTCGTTTTCGTCGTCCTGCTGAAATAGATACCCTCGTTGCATCTGTACGCAAATGGAAAGATTTCATGAGTCGCCATGCAGGCAAAGGTTCGGTACCACTCATGGGTAGGACAAGTCTTGTTAGCGATGTGGCAATAAGCGACGAGGACAAGATTTTGTATGCGCTGCTAGAGAATGTTTGGCAGGCATTGTTGCTCAAAGAATCCTTACCTGAGGCCTTTGCCCTAGACGATACAGGTGTACGAACATGGGAAGGATACGACCTCGTTCGTGAAGCAAAGCGTTGTGCTGAACGACGCTCTGGTCTCCGATTCCGAGATGATGAACCAGCAATGGCATTATTACTGCTCACTGGCGGTCGTTGGACCGTCCGTGAACTATTGCAGTACCGACTTATCGCACGCCGAAAAGACGGCGTCAATCCGTTTTCCGACACCTATGATGTAGGCCTTGTTGACCATGCAGACCATCTTCCTGAAGTTGATGGTGACGGCGAAGTTGCAAAGGGACGAACAGACCTACGCCACCTTCCCTTCGTGACTATTGACCCGCTAGATGCGAAGGATTTCGATGATGCAGTATGCCTTGTTAAATCTGAAAACAAACGAACTCTTTGGGTCGCTATTGCAGATGTTGCCCATTATGTTCGGGTCAAAACCGCACTTGACCGGGCGGCCAGAGCAAGGGCAACCTCCGTCTACCTCCCTCACACGGTCTTGCCGATGTTACCGCCCCGCCTTGCCGACCATTTGTGCTCCCTTCGCGCCGATGTTGACCGGCTTTCGATGGTTATCAGTATGGAGCTAAACGCTGAGAATGAAATTGTCAACTCTCAAGCCTATGAAGCGGTCATTCATGTCAAGTCAAACATTGCCTACGGTGATGTCTTGAAAACCGACGAGTACGATGAGATGCTCTCTTTGGCAGAACACTGGCAAAGCAAAGAGATTCGGCTTGACCTCAACAATTCAGAACTGCGACCCCGCCTCCATGGGGAGGAAACCATCGCAGTTGAAGTGAAGTGGCCTAACGATGCAACACGTATGATCGAGTCGTTCATGGTCGCTACCAATGCTGCCGTTGGTCATCTTCTAGGAGCCAAGGGTGCACCACTTCCATGGCGCTGCCACTACCCACCTGACCGCCCAGAAGTGGAAGGATTGAACGCAAAGTTGAGTGGCATGAACATCCCTATTGAATTGCCCATGCCAAGTTTGCGAAAGCATGGAGAGAGTGATGCGCATGAACTGTCCAATATTTTGGGAGATTGGGCTAATCTCGGCTATGGAGGAATTGACCTCTCGGGAATTGAAGATACGACCGAAGATGTCCCTGATTATTTGTCAACTGTCATTGACCCCGAAGCCAGAGGCAACATTCTCATCTCTTTGCGCCAAGCCCAACAGGCAGCCAGTTCACTGACTGAATCCACCCGGAGAGTCGTTGACCAAGGATTGTTTCAACTCATGCAGCGGGCCGTTTACAGTGAAGAAAACGGTGGTCATTTTGGTCTTAATGTGGATGCCTATGTTCACTTTACATCTCCGATTCGCCGTTATCCCGATTTGATGGCTCATCGGCAACTCAAAGCCATGATTCACGGACAAGAATGGGCCCATTCTCACGAGGAAACCGCCGAACTTGCCCTGCACTGTTCCGAACAAGGCCGCATCGCCAAACAATTGGAATGGGAATTGGTCTCCAATGCATATCACGTCCACTTGATGCGAGGAGGAAATTTCGGTGAATCAACGGAGCCAGCGCCGACATCGTACAATGCGCGTGTCGTAGGACTCAAAGCACCGTGGGTCTTCCTTGATTTGGGTGATGATGGGGCTATTTCCGGTCGCATGCACCTCTCGCAACTTGGTGGAAAACAACGGCTTGTCGTTGATGAATACGGGCTTGAAGTTACAACGGCTGAACCTGACCAATCAGGAAACACATCAGTCATCTTGCAACTTGGACAACGATTTGCTTGCCGCTTACGAGGACTGGACGTTTGGTCTGGTTCTCTTGACCTTGCGCCGATTTAAGCCTCTTCTAGAATCATATTTGTTTGATGTTCGTCCTTGGAAATTTCGTCAGATTCGCCCGCTGCGATCAACTTCTTGGATTCAGTGGGTCGATACAGACGCTAGTGTTCCGACAGACTCACTGCATCCCCTTACAACTTTCTGAATGTTCTTCATACCTCCTCAGGTGTATTTGATTCCCATTCTGGGTAAGGACATTCAAAATCCAAACTCCATCCACAATACTGTGCGCCAAGATGGTTGGTATAGGCGATTATAACATCCCAGCGTCCAGATAAAGAAATCACCTCATGATTTTCACTCTCAAAATTAACATGAACTCCCCATTCATCTGTGGTAATATGTGCTATTCCTTTGACTTGCAACGTTCTTTCTTGGTACCACATTTCTTTCCCATCGAAAGTACTCAAAACATGTCTTTCTAAATTCTCTCTAATTCCCTTCAGTCGGCCTTCTACATCCTCACTTAATGCCATAATAATACATGGATTCATACCTATATTAACCCTTATATTTTCTTCAATCGGCACCATCTAATATTGAAAAATCTCACATTTTGAATGGTTCCCCCTTTGAAACGACGGGTGTTGGATGGGTGCCCTTTGCTTACCCATCACTACCAGACTTGGATCACAATTGGTTCTGGACGCTTGTGAGTTCGAACCGAGGTCCGAACCGCTGCGAAAAACATGATACAGCGTCCGCACTCTGCTACTAAACGGGCACTGAAATGACTGATGAGAAACGAGTTAGACTTTCAAAGTCAATGAGGGAACTTCAGAGACGCTGGAGAAATACAGTGAGGATAGATAACAAGTTGTATATGTATACGTCCGATGAGATGGAAGAAGAGTGACTTTTTTCTGCTGGACGCTTGTGCGTCTACACCCTCAAAGGTTTGAACTCTAGAGATTAATGATAGACGTTGTGATGTCTGCTCCCTCCGAATTGAGACAGTTACTGGCCAATGGGGAATCCATCTATGCTGAAAATTCATTCAGCCTGAGACATGATGTAAAACCAAGCATTGCTGAACACTAGTCGAAGGTCCCCGCTCCCAGACTTGAACTGGGGACACCCTGGTGTCTGCTGCGACGTTTGTTTCCAACTACAGCCAGGTGCTCTACCAACTGAGCTAAGCGAGGTCTGATTCGCCCAGATGCACTGGCTATTTAACCCTCATCGAGCAACCAAGGGCTTAGAAAGGTCTACGCAAGTATATATGAAAACTCCCGGAAGTCACCTCATGGCCGATGGCACTAGGTTACAGATTATCCTAACCATCGCCGCTACCGGTATGCTGCTCGCCGGTTCTTGGGCTCTCTATGAGAATGATTTATTCGAACCGGAGTTTGAATGTAGTGCGAACATGGAAAAGATCGACGGTGTTTGTGTCGAGATTGGTAATGATTCACAAGATGATGAAACACAAAGTATCACTGCAGAAGATTGTAATTCGCAACAGGTATGGCGTTTCGAATCTTGTGTACCAATGGTTGCACCCAACAGCCTTTCTTATGAAAATCAAACCCTAACCTTGCAAACTGGAATTAGTAGTTCATTCATCCCTTCTTTTTCTGGTGATGGCCCTGATTCGTGGACGGTTTTTCCAACCTTGCCCATGGGGTTGATTTTGAATTCTTCAACCGGTATAATCAGTGGCTCACACCCGGGTGAATATGGCCCGATTAGCCACACTATATCCGCAGCAAATTCTGCAGGAGTCAATAGCACTACTATCGATATTATCGTCATTCAAACGAGTCCTATCATCACCTATGTCGAACCATTTCCAGTTCTGATAAAGGGTGAGGAGGTCATGCTATCTGCGCCGACGCTCAGCGGGGCACTGAGCGTTGATTCTTGGACTGTTGAGCCACCTCTACCCGCTGGCCTATATCTCGATGGAGACGGCTCTATCAGGGGTGCTCCTGAAGTCCTTGGAACTTCAGATCACAGCATTACTGCCATCAATTCCGGGGGTGAGGATTCGCTTGGTTTCACTCTCCTAACCCTCGATGTTAAGCCCAGTGGTTTGGCATATTCAGCAATGATTTTTTCTTTAACAAAAGGCGAATTTCGCCAGTTAATCCCTGCTTCATTATTGGGTGGTGAGGTAATAGAATGGGCTACAGAACCAGTTCTGCCTAGTGGATTGACTATCGATTCAGCCAGTGGTGTAATCTATGGTGAACCAACTGAATTGAGCACCTCGTCATGGTATGTTATCTGGGCCAATAATAGTGGTGGTTCAACTAGTGCTACAATGATGATCGAAGTGATTGATGTCGCGGTTAGTGACTTACACTATTCGGTCGAAATAATTACTCTTGCAGTGAATATAGATGAGGTCAATCTTACTCCTGTGCACCTAGGAGGAGAAGTGGTAGCATGGAATATTTCAGCTGCTCTTCCTGCTGGATTGATATTCGATTATAACGATGGTAGAATAAGTGGAGTTGCCAGTGAATTGTGGAATGCAACCGAGTATGATATTCACGCCATTAATACTGGAGGAAGTGATGTTGGCTCGATTACCATCAGTGTTGTCGATTTGACACCGATGGGAATCTCGTGGCCAGAGACCCAAATCGCAATTGCTGCTAACGAAAGCATTCACTTGAAAGCAAATAATACCGGTCCAAAAATCGACACATGGGAAGTACATCCTTCCCTTCCTCTTGGCCTTAGCCTGAATGATGATGGCAGTATAACCGGCTCACCCCTTGCCAAATATGGCTGGTCTGATTACATGATTTTCGCCAACAATAGTGGTGGTTCATTCAACACAACCCTCACTCTTGCCGTTCATGATCTCGATGTAGATTGGCTAGAGATTACCGAGAACGTAAACACCATTGATTACGGTTCTTCTTGGCCTTCGCTAATCGTGCCGATTGGCGAGTGGACTTTCCCAGTAGGGCTCGATTGGGATAATCGTCCATTGATCTCTGCTGGTCACGTCGGATTAGGTCGTGTAGCCGGCTATGGCCATGAGGGTTTTGTTGCCCAAACCTCAGGTGACAAAGGCAATCTCTCACTAAATACTCTCGATTGGGTATGCGATAGTGGAGTCAATGTAGCATTGGCTGCGCGCTATAATGATTGGCAGGATGAATTGGAGAGTGCAGGATATATTGTGACCACAAACGCCGAACCCGATGCTCTTTCAGGTCAGGATTGTTTTGTCGGAGAGTTCTGGAACTCATGGGATGATGCCAAAGATAGGTCGATTGAACAATTCATCCTCACTGGTGGCGGCGTGGTATTAGGGGGTCATTCTTGGTATTGGTCGTACAGTAATTCCGATGTTGCACACGATTATCCGGGAAATCAAATATTCCCGGTAACCGGCCTATTCGTATCATCTAGTTCTGGCTCGACTCAACTGAGTTTTGCCGCTGACCCTCCTTCGAGGTATCATCGAACTGCAACTGCTCTTGATGGAGTTGAACAACACATGATTTCTGGTCCACAACTCCCAATAGCAGATGCTGATATCGCTGCAAAAACCGTCGGACGTGCAGTTTCAGTGCTAACCCTCGATTTTGTTGACCTCTGGAGCCGAGTCAGAGATATTTCGAATGTTAGTGGCTGGATAGAGATTAGTTCAAGCAATGAATTCGAGATTGACGATGATGAAATCAAGGACTTAGTACTTCTGATTCAAGAAAAATTAATGCTCAGTCTGCCTGCATCTGAATTGATTGCGCATCCTTCCGCAGTCGACTTTCCAGGCATTGTTCCTACGGGATCAGCGCGGGTCAATCAGACGGTCACTATCGATGGAGATTTCATCGGCCTTCCAAGTAACTTTGGTTATGCAGGTGCCCGGGCTGCTGGAAGAATGTCTACTGGACTATATGCAGCACCTGGAGAGGTTGTTAATATTTCATTACCAAACGAGATTGTCAACCAAAATGTGAACATCTTGGTCGGGGCTCATAGTGATTCATTATGGGGGAAATCCGAGATTTCACGGCACCCAAAAGTGACTAGGAATTGGCTAGTCGATTCAACTTCCATGCAAGTGGCGAACTCATTTGGTGGAGTGATCTACATCACTTTCCCACCAGATAGTAGTTTTGGCACTCTTGATGTAACTATCGAAAACGCAGTCCAGATGCCCCATTATATTCACGGAGTAACCTCGCTACAAGATTGGAATAACACCATCCGTCATTATCCTGCACCATATGCAGAATTACAATCCGATTACTTTATCCTCACAATTCCCTCAAAGGATATCCGTGATTTAGATGATCCTGATTACGCAATGGACTTCTGGGATGAGGCTTTGCAGATGGAGCACAATCTCTCGGGCTATCTCCCGTGGACTAGGGTTGAAAGAGCGGTTTTCGATGTGCAAATAAGTGCTGGCTGGATGCACTCCGGCTATCCATTCATGGCTCATCATGCCAGTGTTGCCGGAGTGATCAACGGCAGTCAAATGTATCAGGATGGCGATTGGGGAATGTTTCACGAATTGGGACATAACCATCAGTGGGGGCCTTCGACTTTGCCGGGAACAACCGAGACCACTTGCAACCTTTATTCGGTAAAATTGATGACTGATTTAGTTGGTAAACCACCGCGAGATGGCCATAGTGCATTGAATAACGCCTCATCTAAAAACAGGATTGAAACCCACTTTGGCAATGGAGCACCTATCGCATCATGGTCGGTGTGGACTGCACTTGAGACCTATTTACAAATTCAAGAAGAGTTTGGCTGGGAGCCAATCACCGCGGCCTATGCTGAATATTATTACAATTATAGCAGCCAACCTTCTGGCTCTACCGCTGAATTCAACCAATGGGCTCTGCAAATATCATTGAGTACTGAGCATAATCTCATTCCCTTTTTCGAAGCCTGGGATTTCCCGATAACTCAGATTACTCGTGATGCTGTCGATCATCTCCCGGTTTGGAATTATGATCCTTTACGAGGTTGGGTCTTTGAATACGACCCAATTATTCGCAGTCTTTCAGAATCTGATGTCAATGCCGGTGAGG
>Ga0209709_10002664_pt1 | contig 15351 bp, 14 predicted proteins | sample ArcticOcean_MG_C_2_FD_187435 | JGI IMG/M metagenome (GOLD analysis project Ga0209709, IMG submission 187435) | Marine microbial communities from western Arctic Ocean - ArcticOcean_MG_CB4_136 (SPAdes) (version 2) | ecosystem: Environmental > Aquatic > Marine > Oceanic | place: Arctic Ocean... | reverse complement strand
CACGTCAACTATGTTTTTACTCATGGGTCCAATAAAAAGTTTTGTCATTTTTGTTCCTTTATTAGATTATATAGGCTTTCCTTTCCTAAGTAAAATAACATCTTTGAATAAGGGTAGTGGTGAAGTGGCGCAATATTTAAAAAGATTAATGATGTTAATAACTTAACTTTACGTACATCGAGTTGATTTTCTTCTAAAAATTCAAAAAATTGTTTTTCATTCTCAACTAAACAATGTTTACGATATAAATCATAAGTTATAATATTATCCATCTGATTTACCTCAAAGCAGTCTTTATTGACAAGTTCATGAGAAACAATTAAACCATGCAACAACTTTGCTAAATCATAATATAAATCTCCATGAGTTGTAAGACCTCCGAAATTTTGTCTCCAATCTAGTAGATAAAAATCGCCAGTCTCGGCAACAAGTATATTCTCAAAATGTAAGTCGCCGTGCATTCTTGTCGGCTTACCATCACACAATCTTTCCCAATCAATTTTAGATAACAGATATTTAAGAGAAGGTGTTTCTACCCCGTTTATTGTCTCGTCATCATAGTCGGTTTCAGAAAATCGATCGAAATACAATTGAATTCTTTTTTCGGTTTTTTCTTTGTAAAATTTTTCACATACATTTTTAAACTCTTTGTGTTCTTTATCGTTTAAATCTGCTGGTTCCCAAAAAAACATTAGATAATTAAGAAGGCGCTCAAATGTTTTATAGTTTGCTGCTTTAGACATTGTTTTGCCCGTAAGCATTCTGTATGAGTACAAATTCTCTTTTACGTTGGTTATCTCCGGAACATACCCTTTCAGTAATTCTGCGCGGGTGGCACGATCGGAAATAAACTTTGGATCACTGTTATATTTGATTACTCTATCATTAACAAACCAAATTGCTTCATTTGCTTTTTCTAATATCTCTGGTGCGTTTTTCGACTTTACTAATTCTCTTGCCGCTTTCAGACTTTCAAGGTTTCCTGTATCATACCATGTGAAGCGCTTAGCTTGGATCTCTATTGTGTCTTGCTTTACCATTTCGCGAAGGCCATAAGATTCTCCGATCTTAATAGAGCCATATTTCTTGCCATCTTCCATTGCTTCCCAGAAGGCTTCGTAATCTTTAATACCGGCCAAACCGATATAAGGTTTAGTATCAAAAGAGAGTATCTCTTCTTTCTCGCAAATTCTTTCAACGACACTATTCTCAGACAATTTAAATGATCGATAATGGTGATTATTTTCAACTTCAGCGTAACCAACCCAGTTCATTGTTGGTTCAGGGACTTCTTCTAAAATAACTGTATCGTTTGGGCAGAATATAAAGGGTGATTGTAAAAATTCTTTGCACTGCAGGATCGTCAGTCCAAGACCTGAGCCACTACCACAATAATTTTCAATATTGACACAGGTGATCTGCCGATCTGAATGGGCCATATCCAGATAGTCTTGAAGTAGGGCGCCTTTGTGGCCAAGAGCAATCACAATTTCAACATGTTTTGGAAATTTTTCAATTACATGTGATATTACAGGCTTGTTATCAAGAGATACTAAAGCTTTGTTAAGATTCTTGCTGAAATCTCCCAAGCGTGTTCCTAAGCCGGCTGATGGTATTAATACTTTGTAAGACATTTATCTTTTATAGTCGTCTTGTAAACGTACTATATCATCTTCGCCGAAGTATGTACCACATTGTACTTCAATAAAGATTAAATCATCTTCACCGATATTTTGGATCCTGTGACTGCTTCCTTTGGGGATGTAAACGTTTTGGCCGGCTATGAAAACTTTTTCATTGTCATCAAGGGTGACCGTAGCGATTCCTTGAACGATTACCCAATGCTCGCTGCGCTTGTGGTGATACTGGTAGCTTGGTCGATGACCGGGTTTAATAATAAGCCGTTTAACCTTACAATATTCCTCATCCAAGAGATTTTCAAATGTACCCCAGGGGCGTTCTTCTTTATAGTTCATATTTTTTCCTAATGTTTAACTGTCCAAGCTGGTGCCGGATTTCTGTTTACAACCCCGGAGATCTCGTAACTTGTTGTGAACATCGGGTTTGTGTATTCGGGAGCCTTCTGTAAAGTTGGTTTTACTCTGATATTTATAACATCTCTATAGCCCTCTATTACCGGGTTTGCACGATGAATAGAGTTATTGATAAAGGAGATCGCGGTTGCTTTCTTCCCTTCAACTTGTGTCGGTGAAAATCCCTTTTCTGTTAATCCTTCAATAAGGTGTCCGACTCTTGAATTATTTGGTGGAGGGTACCAGCAATCTGTGCCTCTCCTCGTACAGAGCCCTAAGACACCGCTGCCACTGGGACTTTGTAAATATTCAAACGGGGAATTCTTTTTAGTTACATCGTTTAGATAAATTAATGTTTTTACTACCTCATCTGGATTATTGTCATAATGCCACTCATATGATGAAACTCTGTTTTCTAATTTTAAGGTTCTATAGATATATATTTTATCGACATATAGGTGGCAACCGTATTTGTTTTCTTCAAGATAGGGAACTAATATATTCGACAAGCCCAACAATTCATGATGAAACTTCCATATATTCTCATGTTTCATCATAATATTATCGTTGCTACAATCTATTACGCTATCAAAATCGGTTGCAACCTTAACGGATAGTGTTTCTACCAAATCATGATATGCTTGCACAAAGGAATTTGTTGGCAGTATATTTACCGGCTTTTGGTAGAAGCTTTCAATCGGAGCATTTGGTGCAGCCTTGTCATAAGCTTGGCGGCATAATTTGAAATATTCATCGTAATTCATTATTTTCACGCATAGCAGACATAATTTGCTCGATAGCCACTTGAATAGGCATTATATATGTATACCAATCTTACAATCTTAAAATATTTACGAAGATTTTCCTCTACCTGTCTGGGCGAGATATTCATTAATGGATGATTTAGCGGTAATTCTAGTGCTAGGTAGTCAGTCATGCTGGCTAACTTCGTCATAAACTTTTCTGAGCCTTCAAAATTTGGATAGATTTGATGTAAAACCGAATTGAACACCACTAAACCATAGTGTTCATCTGATTCCATAACATGATTGATTGCGTCACCATGAATAAATTCAACATTATCAAGCTTAGTAATCTCTTTTATATCTCTTGCGGCCAACACATCCTGTTCGGTCATCTCAATTCCAAGTACACTGCTCGCTCCATGAAGGGCAGCCTGAAACGAAAAGAAGCCTTGGTTCGAACCTATATCTAAAACTTTCTTACCGGTGCATTTATTGTATGGAACAAACGGTAACTTCAGGTATGAATCATACATATCATTTCCTGAAAGATATCCTTCCATTAGGCATCCATTGTCAAAGGCAAACCCTTGGTAAATTTTGCCCTTCCATTTGGGATTTCCGTGAGAGTCAAGGACTGTTTTATATCTGTTAACCATCCCTCTGTATATTTCTAACAACTCCATGGAAGTTTTCCCATTCGATGGCATAAAATATCTTTTGTCCATGATCTTAAATCGATGGAAATCTACAATTTTTCCATTTATAAGATTGATGCTTTTATACCATTCATCTTCTGGACATAACTTCATCGAGGTAATATCTCTGACTACCTTTGCAGCAATATTGGGATCGACTTGCAGAGAAGAAGCTATAAAGCCTTTATGTTCGTCCGGAACAAAAGAGGGCGCCAGTATTGACTTATTTTCGGTGCCCATATTTTCCATAGTAACAAGTAAAAATCTATTGCCCGTATCTTCATCTTTTACGATACTACTGCTTTCAATAGATGGAAACACAATGCTGTTTTTCTCTTTTATCAAATCAACTGTTTCTTTTGAGGATTCCAGACTCTGGTAATTGGGATTATCAGTGATTACCTTTATTCCCATTTTTTCATCAAGAGGGAGCCACAAGGCATCATCCCCCCTTATTCCATTACCGGTGGTTATATTCCCATCATAGGAAAATTCAAATTTAAATTCTCTGTTATCACAATCAAGCAAAGATTGCCAATCACTATCGTGATTTGGCTTTATAATATCAATAAGTATTTTCTTATTTTCTGAGTTTGTGAAGTTTAAATTCATTTTAACCTAATTTTTACTTTTCTTTCGGACAACGGAAGGGTATTAATTTCAGGATCCTGGTAAATTGAATCGCCGGGTATATGTGTTGTCGAGATTTCTTCAATTATACAACCTGTATCACTACGAAATTTGTGGTCGACACCTCTTGAAATCAGAATTGGCTTGCCTTTCGTCATATTAATTTCTGTACCGTTTAACGTTAATACACATTTTCCATGAAGCAATTCAAATGCCTCTTCTTTCTTAATGTGTCTGTGCATCGGATGACTTTGGCCCGGTGCCACAACAATAATCTTCTTACAATATTCTCTATTTATCTTATCAATAATAAGGGCGCCATATTCAGAAAATCTTTGCAATCCATAATGTGCGGAAATCTCGACACCTTCAGTACCAGACATCGGAACCCTTGCTTCCGAGAGTACCCTAATCGATTGTTTTACAATTCTATTAACGATGTTATCATCAAGTGTGGTTCGGTTTGAAGCTTTGTCCAAGGGCGCATCGGCGGCAAGAGTTTTTGTTGCAATGGTTCCCATTAGATCTGGAACATTTGATGCATTATATTGATTCTCTTGGCATGGCATGGCATAGTAAAAATCGTCTTCACTAAAAATATGACCCTCTTCTACAGTTACTTTTAAGTATACTCCGCGTTTGAGTGCAGACAACGCCTGTTTTTCAGTCGTTGATATACCAGAGAGGGCCGCTTCTGCTCTTTGTATTTCTTCAATAGCTTTTTTCATCTGCTCAGGGGTGTTAGAATACGCATTAAGAGATATAGTATCTGTAGCTACTCCAACATGCTTCTCAACGATTGTACAGCCCATGGCGGCCGCTATAGGAGCAACAGAGTCAACAGTCGGAGACTCATGAGTTGAAAGCCCGATTTCAATATCTGGGAATTCTTCTTTTAACTTAGTGATTCTTGCCAGGTTTGAACATTCAATAGGGGTGGGATATTCGCCGACACAGTGCATAAACGCGAAATCACGGTTATTGTGCTTGAATAACGAATATACTTTTCTAAGGGTTTCTATTTCTGCTCCACCGGTGGATATAATAATCCTTTTATTTATCTTGCAAATATCGTTTAACAGCGGCCAATCATCAATAGAACAACTGGCTACTTTAACAATAGAAACTCCCAAATCATCAAGCCATGGTAGTGACTCATTATCAAATGGTGTTGCCATAACAGCTAGGTCGGCCGCTCGTATATGTCCTATTATCTCACCAAATTGTTCTTTTGACAATCTTGTGGAATTGAACCTCTTAACAAACTTTAAATCAGAACTTTTAAATTCTTCGTGAACAAATGTATCCAGCTGCCTAAACTGTAGTTTAATAGCTGCATTTATTCCTGTTTCATTTGCTACCTTGGCAAACTCGTTAATTATCGTTTTGGCGTGTTCCACACTGCCTTGATGGTTATTTGCCATCTCAAATATATAAAACATTTTATCTTACTCCTGAATTGTATAGATTTTCATAATACTCAAACTGCCACTCATAGTCAATATCAAAAACTTCCCTCTCACTCATCGGATATAATTCGATATCTCCCGGGATCATAAAGTCACCCATCCAGATGCTTTTTTCTATTTTTGACATTCTTCCGGCATAAAGACAATGTGCAGCCTCATAAGTAGTGTCAACAAACTTTGTATTCATAACTGCTTGACCTTGTGGCCAGGGGGTAACTAAATTAAAATTAGAGTCCCAGTAATAATTCTTTTTTTCCACTACGCCAAATAACCCATCGGGTTCTATGCCGGCATAATACTCAACAAACTTTTCTACTGTCTCAAGCTTTAAGAATGGAGCGCATGCATTAACCAACACACAATATTTAAAAGGAAGCTTATCCCACCACTCATACATCTCAGACATTGGAGTGCCTTCAGAATTTGCCGAAGCCTCTGAGCGAGTAAAAATTTCTACTGGATACTTTTTTGAAATCTCTATCAGCTCTGGTTCACATACTGATGCAAATATATTCTTGCTCGGTATGTAGGACGATGCTGATAACTTTTCTAAGCATATATCCATAAGGGTTGTTTCAGAGAACGGTCTTATCATTTTTTGTGGAACTCTTTGGGAGCCTAGCCTTGCCTGTACAATAACACATATCTCGTCAAGCTTTTTCATGGTATTTCTGTCCTCCGCCAATGTTGGTAAATTTTGTATCTGGATATAAAGTATGGATGTAATCCCACAAGTAATCATATTGGTTTTTCCAAAAGTAACTCACATTATTTGCATGTAAATTCTGGAATATGCCAGGGAGTGTTGTTTTCCCTGGTTCGAATGCATGATCGCCATCAAATATGGCTTCTGGTCCATCAAACCCTGTAAAGAGTACCTTATCAAATCCAAGTTGAGCAGCAAATATTTTCATTCTTGCTCCTGCTCCTAGTCTACCATAAAATCTTGTATGCATACAGAAATATTTGCTATAATCATCAAATTTATGGTTTGGCCAGCGGTCATGTATTTCAAAACCGATAAATGGGTTGTATTTATCTCTATAATCTAGAAAGTCTTGTGATCCGATATCCGGCTCACCCATAATCATTGCCAAGTGAACGTGAAAGTTTTTTAATTTTTCGTTTTTGAAAAAATGATTTATGGACCAAAGATAATCGTATTCATTAGAATCCCAATTGTTGTTTGCAGATGGTCCGCCACCCACTAACATAAGAGTCTTCCCTGTATAATCAGAGAAACCTTCTTTATTCTGGTAAGTTATTTCAGGTGTAATGATCAGATCGTCACTAAAACTAGGAAAAAACGTTTTACAATCTGCAGTCGACCATTCTTGGAATGTGTTCCGAGCGCGGTGGTGTTCAAAAACATCCACTAGTTGCCTCTTAGCTTCTTTCTTACTGGTTCTTCGCCCTTTGTCACGCGCTTGACACCATCTCCGAGGGCTATCTCAAGTTCCCTAATACCTTTAACAAGCTTAATGAGTCCTTGTGGTTCTACCGATGCTAAATGATCGGAGCCCCACATGGTGCGATCTAGTGTTATATGGCGCTCAATAATTGTTGCGCCCAAATAAACACTAGCTACTGTCGTTCCCAAACGAAATTCATGGCCGCTATATCCAACATCGCAATTATAGCGGTCTTTCAGTGTTTGAATACATTTTAAATTTAAGTCTTCTAGTGGTGCCGGGTATGTTGAATTACAATGAAGTAGTGAAAAGTCAGCTTCTTCTTCTCTCATCCATTCAACCGCTTGGTCAGCTTCTTCTAACGTGCTCATGCCGGTAGAAAAGATAACTTCTTTTCCGGTCTTAGCTGAGGCTCTCATAAGCTTTTCATTCGTTATCATCGCTGAAGGAATCTTTATAAATGGTATATCGTATTGTTGTAGGAATTCCAAACTGTCCATGTCCCACGGAGAGGCAGACCATTCAATTCCCTTTTCTTTGCAGTAAATATCAATTAAATCATAATCCTCTTTGCCAAATTCCATACGGTATTTGTATTCCAAATACGACATTGTCCCCCATGGGGTATCTCGCGGAATAGCCTTTTGATGCTCTGGGACACAAACATCAGGATTTCTCTTTTGAAATTTGACTGCATCGCAACCAGCAACAGCAGCAATATCGATAAGCTTTTTAGCTACTTCCATACTACCGTTATGATTAATTCCTATCTCTGCAATTATGTACGTTTTCATATTTTAACTCTTTCTATTTTTTCGTAAACAGCGCTTGACGAAGCAACTTTAATGTTTATATTCTTTTCTTTTAACCAATAATATAATTCTTTTGATGCGTCGCGAGTAGTCTCTATTTCCCAGTCTAGGACGTCACCTTTATTTATTAGTTTTTTGTCGTTCTTGTAGAAGTGTTCGTAATTGTTTTCATTGGCATCTTCTTGACGCAAATCCCATCCAATACAAATTATCTCTTTAAAACCTAAATGAACAGCCATATAAAACACTGTTTCATACATTATACCCGGTCCACACGGTCTTGTCAAGTTATTGTCGATTAAAAAATCCTCAAATTTCTTTGTGACTGTAACAAATTCATTGTTTATTTCGGTCCGGATTGGAATTTTAAAGAACACATCATTCTTCTGCATATACGACCATCTCTTTCCTAAGTCGTAATTACTACTCGCTATTGTGACCGGTCTATGGTCCTTGTATGAATAGTGTTGTATAATCTTTTTGTTATCTTCTTCTAATGGAAGATTACTACAATTGAAAAAGTGGTAATCTGTTACTTCCGGAAAATAGTTATATGCTTGTTTAATTGCAAAAACTGGTTTATCTTTCAAAAAATCTTTCAAGTAGTCCACTTTATATTCGTTTAACGAAGGGCCACAATTTAGAATATATAAAGTTTCTCCTTTGTGAGTGTCTTTGAGGTATTCTAGCTTATCTATTAATTTCGGTTTTGAAGCCAAAATGTTATTAATAGACTTACTCTTGTTTGTTTCTAAGAAATTAACCAACTTCTCTCCGACACTCTCTAATTGAAAATCTTTTAAATTTTGCAAATATTCATAAGCTTGGATTCCCTTTGTTTCAATTTTCTTTTCTTTCCAATCGTTGTATGCTGTTCTCAATTGTTTCCTAAGAGATATTATATTGCATTCAAACCAGAGACTATTTTGAGAGTAAGTTGGATCGCTGGTAATACAACAATCGTAAACTCCTTCAACTAAATAACTGCTCTCATCGCTTAAATAGTCGATGTGGCCGCCATGCATAGGGGCTATAACCGGCTTCTTGTTTATAACAGATTCAAAAAGTGTAAGACCGAAGCCTTCGCCTCTTGTAGCAGAAGCGTATACATCCGACTGATCAAACAGCCATTTAATTTGTTCTTTCTTTAAAAATTCTGTTATTAGGACAATGTTACTATTTGCCTTTGGATTATCAGTTTTTGATTTAGCAATCTGAATATCTTTTATAATATGTTCAGGTGTTGGGTGAGTTGGACTCGGATAGGTTTTTACAATTAATGCAACGTCAGAATCATATTCGAATTCCATTAAAAATGCAGAAATAATTTTATCAAACCCCTTTCTGTGGGTCCACTGGGACATGGTTAAAATTGTAAATTTGTCATCTAATGAGAATGGGATATCTATTTTCTGTGGCAAATAAGTATCATGGTCTTCTACAATCGGGTGCGGAACAACCATAACATTATCATTATAATTATTAAACATGTCTTTATTAAATTGGCATGCTGTTACGATTCCGGCCGGCTTAAAGTATTTAAGGGTTTCTTTCCATTCGGTACAGATGTCTGTTGTTTCCCAAACTATCAAATGATAATTTGACACTGACGAATCTATAATCATTCTCAGAGAATTATTTAACCCTACTGTTGTTTTAAATCTTTCGTCTGCAAATAGTGGCAGAGGTGTTGGCATATGCCAGAGACAGATATAATCATTACTTGAAATGTATTCTTCTAATTCATTTTGATTTGAGAATAAATACTTGTTTATTAAAGCATCCTCTTCCGGGTTTAAATCCTTGTCTGTTTGAATTACTGTTGAATACAGTTTTAATTCGATATCATCGTTTTTTGATATATACGAATCTATTGACTTCAAGTAGCTTCTTGCAGCAATTCCGTAACCAGTTAAGTCATGAAATTGACCGCAGTAAACTATTTTCTTCACAGTACAATAACCTTTGATTCAGTTTCTTGAGAGGTACCGGCGTCTAAAATCGAGTCGACAAACTGATCATATAGGTTATGTTCATCAAATCTTTCATTTAGTTCCGTAACATATTCACACGCGGTTACATTGCCGGCGGAAACATCATCATAACATTTCCTCATCTGGCTCTTGGCCGAGTCTTCTCTTGCGAAAGACCACATACTATCTTTTTGGACTACTCCATCCCATACAGCTTCTTCTTGTACGGGTTGTATATCAAACGAAACATTATAAAAGCGCGCTTTTCTATTTGTATCAAACAGGAAATCACATTGACCTGACCAGCCAACTGTAACAATTGGTAGTCCGGAATAAGCTGCTTCAAATAGTGGAAGCCCAAAGCCTTCTCCGTGGGTTAATGAAACAAAAGACTTAATCTTATCATGAACATATAAAGAATGGATTTCCTCATCAGTCATGTCTCCGTGGAGGAGATATATTTTACATTTTCTGTCTTTTGATTCTGAAGCTAAAATTTGTTTAATATTATTCGTTGTAGACATTCGATCTATCAAGGAATTTTTCATCACATTGGTCTTGATAACCAAACCAACTTCCTCGTCTTTGAATTCTCTTATAAACCATTTAATCAAGTTTGGTATATTTTTACGAGGGCCCATCTGTGAGATACAAAGGAAATTAAAGTTATATTCCAAATCCAATTCTAACTCTGGTAAATTCTCATATTTTTTAACTGGGTAATTGACCACATCGATTGGTGTCTGAAGTGTATAGGGAATTTCTTCTTTAGTCGTTTGATTAATTGCTGTATAAACGGTTTTTTCAAATACCTCTTTTGAGTGGTTGGATACAACAATAAGTCGATCCATAATATTACTCTTTTCGAGCCACTCTGGAGCTACCTTTGTTGTTTCAATACCTGCAGTATATCCTATGTTGGTTTCTGCAATCTTTTCAAATTCATTAGGTACAGTAACTTGCAAGCTGTAATCGAACTTTCCGCCCTGTTGAATAAAGAAAATACTCTTTTCTATTGTTTGGTCAATCCAATCGCGTTCTTCGTTTAAATCGTTAACCCAAGAAGTTTTTCCCCATTCCAAGGGTTGAATAAAAATATCAAATTTGTCTTCATGTGCGCGCAAGGATCTAAGTGCAAAGCGTGCCTGTTCTCCGTATCCACTTCTTGTTAAAAGTGGTCCTCTTAAAAGAATTTTCTTTTTCATGCTATCTCCTTAAGTGTCCATCGTGCATAATTTTTTCTTGTTTCCCAGGATCCGTGCTTCTCCATTGTTTCATCAATGAATTCAACCCATTGATTCTCAAAACCTTCAAAACTATAATTATCTTTTATATGTTTAAGTCCGCCTTGCGACATCTTTTCATATGATTTCTTACTGTTTTTAATTGCTTTGTTGAGCACTTCTTCAAATTCTCCTTGGTTTATTCTATCTTCATAAATGTAAGGCACCTGAAGGGAGCCTATCACCGTTCTAGAAGATGGCTGAATACCCCAACCAAACCATTCTTTCCCGTTCGTAACTTGTTCTTGCAAGCCGCCGGTCATATTAACGATTATTGGAGTTCCACATGACAATGATTCAAGAGTTGCAAGGCCAAAGCCTTCTGCATCAGATATATTAATTGTATAGTCTGCGGCATTATACATATTGGCTAATTCCTCTGGAGGAATCTTATTTGTAGAAATTAAGACTTGTCCGTCCGTAACACCTAAGTGTTCAATAAGATGTGGAAGATCTTGTCCGTGCGGATCCCTTGCATCGGTGTGCATAAGAAGCGTCGCCTTATCGTGTCCGACCTTATCTAACCATTCCTTGAACCACCAGATAAGGGTACCTGATTGTTTACGCCGGGCATTTCGGTTATTCCAGAAAAAGACTTTCTTATTAGGGCTTTTATGATTGACTGAAACATCTAATATTTGTTTTCTAAGATCTGCGGCTCTTTTCTTTGAATCTGCATCTGTAAATTTATAAAATACAGACGAATTGACTGCATGTGGAATTCTTCTTCCATAAGCTTCGGGTGATGCCGCGCGGACAATATCATCTGTAACCTTAGATATGGTTACAACTTCATCCGTTGAATCATACCATAGTTTATTAAAATATGGTACGGGCTTATTATCCCAAACATGATAATATACCATGGGGATATGCGCTCTAACTTCATTTTCAATTTCCCACAACCATTCATAAAATCTTGGATCAGTCATAAACCACAGAAGATCAGGCTTCTCTTTTTGGAGAACTGATCTTATAGTTTCATGATTTCCGTATCCGTCGATTGGATATATAATCCAATCATCCATCCAGGGCTCTACTTTTGTGGGATTGTAGTTGTTGTGTTTGATAGCCCCCCCTAAACATACAAATTTATATCTCCCTGTTTTCAAGAGAGCTTCAATAAAGTATTTTGTTTGTGTTCCAACTCCCGAGGGGGATAGGGGGTGGTCTGATATTACTAGTATCTTTTTCTTTTTCATATATTCCTCATGGACAATGTTCCGTGTTAAAAAATTTGCAGCCGAAGCCGCCAGTACAAGACAACCGATTCTTAATATATCGCTTGTTCTTTATATTGTACAACGCAGTGCTCAATAATTTAAGCGCATTTTCAGTTTTTCTTGGGCCGCTCGTTACTCTAAAGAATTCTACCGGATTATTTTTGGCAGTTCTTTTAAGCAAAGCGAAGTGCGTTTCAACATTTGCAGGGTCAATACCCATTTTTTGGCAAAAATAGTTTTTATATAAAGTTAGTTGATATGTAACCATTGGTTCACTTCGCTTTTTAGCATTCCAACCCCATGAGCAAGTCTTCCAATCAAAGATATGAACTTTACCATCTGGCGTTGTCACAACTGCATCAATAAAACCCTTAAATTTATAATCCTCTTCATCCACAATATCTTCCATTAAGGGCATTTCAACGGCTAGTACTTCATATTCTTCAAAGTATTCGTTCAATGCATCTTCAATTTCAGGAATAATTCTTTTGCCTTGTCCGACCATATCGAGAACAAGCTTTTTATTTATCTCATGGTCTTCATCCAAGGTTGCGATGTTCTTTTTCAGCTCTTTGACAAAAAAATCATTTTCCACTTCTTTTTGAAGTAACTTTTTTTCACACACTGAATGAAGAGCAGAACCAAATGCTGTGTATTCGTTCCCGGTAAATCCATCGATTTTATCGACGCGCGTAAGTTTATGATAAAAGGGACAAAAATCCCAATCCTTTAATTCTGAATATGATATATGTGCCATGTTAAGCCCCTCTCTACCAATAGTATAACCGACTTAGTATTCGTTGTCAAGGTTATTCGAATCTTGGAGTAAGAAAATCTTTTTATATAATTCTGGGGCTATCTTTTTCAAATATGAATGATCTGAATCTAAATAAAATTCTGTGAACATCGTTGCAAAATATTCTCTTAGCGATGTAATTGCATAAGCGTTAATAAATAAACCCTGTACAATCGGAGATAGTTTTGCATACCCAATTTTCTTATGCAAAAAATCATCAAATTCGATATTATATTCTACATCACCAAAAAAGCTTTTTGGCACTTTAAAATCTAGTTTCCAAAGTAAATCGTGAAGGAAAGCTCGCTTTTTTAGAAACTCATCCTTAACCTTCTCATCACCATAAATAAAGTACCCATGAGCTTCTTCAAGAGAATGTGAAATTTCATGAATTATATCATCAAACGCATCTTCTATATCGTCTTGCAGGTTAGTCATATAAATTGTTCCAGAATCATAAAACGCGTTTACTGATCTTTCTTCAAATTCATCAAACCAACCAACAATTATCATTTCTATCTCTGATAATAGATGTACTGGTATCTTTGACTCTACTTTTGATATTACTACCTCGAAATCTACATCGCTTGTAACTTCATCTTTGAAGTAAACGTGTATTCCCGTAGGTGTATAAAAATCAGAGTTTTTCTGCGACCGTTTCTTTTGCATTTCCTGTAACTGACTTATAAGCATCATCTAGTCCTAGTTGGTAACCACGTATAAAATTTTCTTCTGCAAACGAGAAGACAAACTCTGGGAATTCATGGGCCATGGCGTCGATAATCATCTGGACCGTAACCTCTTCTTTCTCAAACTTTGTTCCCACATACTCGACTAACATGTTCTTTAGCTCATTATCTGGCGCAACGGCCATGGCTAACATATCATTTTTGTTGGCTTCCTCTTCATTAATAAAATTCTCAATATCTTTTTCAGTTGTCATAATAACCTTCCTTTCATATAATATAACACATATTTTTTCGATTGTTTAAGTTCTATAAAACTTTTGATGCAAGAGTTGCTAATTCAGATCTCTCGCCTTTCTTAAAAGTCATATGGCCCGCAATCGGATAATCTTTAAAATTCTCCACCGCATGCGCTAAGCCGTTTGATGTTTCATTGACATACACATTATCAATTTGTTCAACATCACCGGTTAGTATAATTTTAGTTCCCTCGCCAATGCGGGTAATTATTGTTTTAATTTCGTGTCTAGTGAGGTTTTGAGCTTCATCAATCACGATAAATGCATTTGAAATAGAGCGTCCGCGGATATAGGTAAGTGCTTCAATTTCAATCTTTCCCTTCTCCATATACATTTCCAATGAGGTTCTATCTCCCATTAAAAACTTTAAATTATCTTGGATCGGCATTAACCAGGGAAGCATTTTTTCTTCCATAGTTCCTGGTAAAAAACCTATATCTTTCCCTAATGGCTGAATAGGTCTTGAAACAATAAGGCGCGAATAATGATTACTTTCTACGCGGAGGCCGATTGTTTGCTGCAAACCTGCAGCTATGGCTAATAGGGTTTTTCCGGAGCCGGCGCGGCCGACAAGTGAGACAATTTTAATATCTGGGTTCATTAACATATCGATGGCAAACGCTTGTTCTTTGTTCCTAGCATCAATATTCCAATCAGGAAGATTTTTGTGTACAACTTTCTGAAGGGGTTCATGATGGTTTTTAAACTTTGCTAATGCTGACTTTTTATCATTGGCATTTGATACCATCATGACATATTGATTTGGAAACATATAATATTCTGCTTCGTCTTCTCTTATTATGATGTCTTCTCCAGAATAAAACCGATCAATAACCTCATCATCAAATGATTGTATAATAAACCCATTATAGAGTTCCTCAAAAGAAGCTATAGCTTTCTCTGAAACATAATCTTCTGCAGTAATTCCAATAGAATCACAAATGACCCGCATATTTATGTCGCGAGAAACCAATATAGTTTTTCTATTCTCCAGCCCCATTTGTACAGCCAAAGCGGTCGCGATAATCACGTGATCGGCATGCCTCATATCTAAATCTGGAGGAAATATCACTTCTTTCAATACAGAATAAGATATTACTTTTAAAATACCCAACCCTTTACTAATCCTAACCCCTTTCTCAAGGTTAGCCTTCGCTCTTAGCTCATCGAGAGTACGTATAAATTGTCTCGCGTTCGAACCTACTGAATCTTGTCTCTTTTTGTGCCCATCAATCTCTTCTAGGACTTTAAGTGGGATGAAGATATCATGATTTTCAAATTTGTATATAGCCTC
>Ga0209709_10002663_pt1 | contig 15351 bp, 16 predicted proteins | sample ArcticOcean_MG_C_2_FD_187435 | JGI IMG/M metagenome (GOLD analysis project Ga0209709, IMG submission 187435) | Marine microbial communities from western Arctic Ocean - ArcticOcean_MG_CB4_136 (SPAdes) (version 2) | ecosystem: Environmental > Aquatic > Marine > Oceanic | place: Arctic Ocean... | reverse complement strand
AATCAATTTTATGAAAGGCTATATTGCTTGGAACGTTATCCTCATAGCCACCAATCATACTGTCAATACCTATAACCTCATGACCAATTTTAGATAATTGTTCAGACAAATGTGAACCCAGAAAACCAGCTACACCGGTTACTAGAATTTTATTTATTTTAGACATGATGGATTTTTATATTTTTAATTGTAGGAAATCAAACAAATTAAGATACTTTAGGTCTGTACCAAGATTTTTTTCCCAGAATAGAATTGATTATACCTGAGGCTCTTTGATAATAAATGCGCATTTTATTCTTATTGAAAATAAAGAAATACATAATAGTTTTAAATATTGCAGAAAATAATTTTGGTAGAATATTAATTAAGGATGAAAAAAAGCCTTTGTATTTTTTGTTAAAGTAAAATGTTGACCACATCCAATGCCAATTACGAGACAATTCCATGTTATAATTAATTGACTCATCATGAGAACTACCGCCTGAATGATAAATTCTTATATTAGGATCCAAAAAAATTTTTTTGTTATTTTGTATTAGTCGTTTGCAAAGATCTATCTCTTCGAAATAAATGAAAAAATTGTCGTCGAAAAAACCAATGTTTTCAAACTGTGCTAAATTAAAAAACATCGCAAAACCTTTAACATTATTAACCGGTATTAATTCAGCTTTACTTTCATCCGCTTTAAAATTGATTTCTTTTTCTTCCTGGATAGATGGAGAGATTATTGCAAAATTTTGATTTTTAATAACTGAAGTAAAAAAATTATCTATAGCGTTCTTTTCCAAAATTGCATCTGGATTAAGTATTAATGCATATTTAGTTTTAACCTTGGATAAACCAAAATTATTCCCTTTTGCATATCCAAGATTTTCTCCTGCGAGTAAACAGGTTACATTTGAATATTTCTTCTCTATTTTTTCTTTAAATTCAACTCTGTTGGAGTTTTCCACCATTAAAACTTTTATATCTCTTTTAATTGAATTTAAGCAGGATATTATTTTATTATCGCTTCTAAATGTGGTTATAACAACTGTAATTTCGTGATACGCCATAGCTAATACTATTTGATTTTAAAAGATAATTCTTTTATTAACTTACTATATTTGATTGTACTATTCTTGTAAATTAAAATGAAAAAAATTGTAGTCACTGGTGGATCTGGGTTTATTGGAAGTAATTTAATTAACTTTTTAATAAAGAAAAAATTTTTTGTTATAAATGTTGATAATAATTCCTATGTATCACAATCTTATAACTTAAAAAAAATTAACAAGAAAATGTATAAATTCCATAAATTGGATATTAACAATAAAGCAAAACTACTTGCTCTTTTTAAAAAATATAAACCGTTTGGAGTTTTTAACTTAGCTGCTGAAACGCATGTCGATAGATCTATAGATAATCCTTCTAAATTTATCAAAAGCAATATACTTGGTGTCTTCAATTTACTTGAAGCAATCAGAAATTATAAAAAAAGTACATCTGAAAATTTGAGATTAATACATATTTCAACTGATGAAGTTTATGGAGATGTTATAGGAAAAAAAAGCTCAGACGAAAAATCACAATACAAACCAAGTTCACCTTACGCAGCATCAAAAGCAAGCTCAGACCATTTAATCAAAGCTTATGTTCGTACCTACAAATTAAATGCAGTTATTTCAAATTGCTGTAATAACTATGGTCCAGCTCAATTTCCTGAAAAACTATTACCCACTTTAATATTAAATATTATTAATGATAAGCCTTTAACAATATACGGTTCTGGCAAAAATTATAGAGAATGGATTCATGTTTTAGATCATTGTGAGGCATTACTTAAATTATTTAAACATGGTAAAATTGGTGAAAGTTATAACGTGGGGACAGGCATAAACTTAAATAATTTAAATTTAACAAAAAAACTACTTAACATTCTTAAAGCTAAAAAAATTAAAATAGGAAAAAATGTAAAAATTAAATTTGTTAAAGATCGACCTGGTCATGATTTAAAATATTCGCTTAATAGTCAAAAAATTAAAAGAATCATAAAATGGAATGCTAAGATAAAACTTAATGAGGGTTTATTTGAAACTTTTACATGGTATTTTAATAATCAGGATTTCTTTAAGGCTTTTTCAAAAAAATTGTTTTATAAAAGAATTGGTTTAAAAACATGATTAAAAAAGGAATAATTTTAGCAGGAGGTAGGGGCTCAAGAATGAGTCCACTTACAAAAGCTGTAAATAAGCAACTTTTACCTATATTTGATAAACCGCTTTTATTTTATCCACTTTCAATTTTAATGTTAGCCGGAATAAAAGATATTTTAATTATTGTTAACAAAGGTCAAAAAAATCAATTTAAAAAAATATTACCTAATGGGAACAATCTAGGGATTAAAATTAGTTACGCAGAACAGTCTAAGCCAAAAGGTTTGCCTGATGCATTTATAGTTGCTGAAAAATTTATCGGCAAAGACAATGTTGCATTAATACTAGGAGATAATTTTTTTTACAGCCAAAATCTGACAGAAAAATTACGTAATGCTGTAAAGCTAAAAACAGGTGCTACTGTATTTTTGCATCCAGTAAAAAATCCAAATCTTTATGGAGTGGCTATAAAGAGTAATAAAAATAAGATTTTAAAAATAATAGAAAAACCAAAAAAATTTGTATCTGATTTAGCGGTAACTGGACTTTACATGTTTGACAATAAAGTTGTTCAATTGAGCAAAGTGTTAAAACCTTCTAAAAGAAACGAGCTAGAAATAGTTGATCTTTTAAATATATACAGACAAAAAAATAAATTAAGTTCGGTACTACTTGGTAGAGGAAGTGCTTGGCTTGATGCGGGTTCTATTCAAGATTTTTATGACACTACTTACTTCGTGTCTGCGATAGAAAATAGACAGGGGTTTAAAATAGCTTGTATAGAAGAAATATCACTAAATAATAATTGGATTACAAAAAAAGATATTTTAAAATCAATAAAATTTTATGGAAAGTGTTCTTACTCGATATATTTAAATAAATTAATAAAAAAATATAAATGAAAAAAATCTTAGTCACTGGCGGTGAAAGTAGATTTGCTAAAGTTTTAAAAAATATTAAAACATCTTATAAATTTATTTTTTGTGGTAAAAATCAACTAAATATTAATAAGCCTAAATCTATACAAAGAATAATTAAGCTGTATAAACCGAATTACGTTTTACATTTGGCGGGGTTATCAAGACCAATGAAAATACATGACACTAATATTGCTAAAAGTATTACATTAAACATTATAGGCACGTCAAATCTTGTTAAAGAATGTTCACAAAGAAATATTAAGCTAATATATTTTTCCACTAATTACGTCTACGCAGGATCAAAAGGGAATTATAAAGAAACAGATCCAGTATTACCTTGGTGTAATTACGCATGGTCAAAATTAGGTGGAGAGTGCGCCGTTCAAATGTATAAAAATTCTTTGATTTTAAGAGTTTGTATGACAGAAAAACCATTTATTCATAAAAAAGCCTATGCAAATGTAATGACTAATTTTATATATCACGAAAATTTAGCAAAATTACTTATTAAAATTATTAACAAAAAAGGTGTATTCAATATTGGTGGTGAAAAAAAATCACCATATAACTTTGGAATAAAAGAAAATAAAAAAATAAAAAAATTATATTCAAAGGGGGAGTTTCCCCTAAAGCAAGATATGAACCTGGGGAAGTTAAAAAAATATTTGAATTAAAATGAAAATAATTAACACCAAAATAAAAAATTTAAAAATTATTTACCAAAAAAATAATATTGATTCCAGAGGTTGTCTTAGAGAAACATATAACAAACGTTTAATTAATTTTGATAAATTTATTTTTGATTATTGCACTACTTCTAAAAAAAATATATTAAGGGGATTTCATTTTCAACATAAGTTTCAACAAGCTAAATATGTTACTGTAGTAAAAGGTAAAATACTTGACTGTGTAATTGATCTAAGAAAAAATTCATCAACTTTTGGCAAAGTATTTAAAATTATATTATCCGAAAAAAATTGTATTTCTTTGTACATACCTAAAGGTTTTGCTCATGCTTTTTTTAGTTTTGATAAAATAAATATAATTTATTACAAATTATCAAATTATTATAAACCTGAGTTTGAAGATGGAATAAAATGGAATGATAAAAAATTTAAATCTTTATGGCCAACTAAAAAACCAATTGTTTCTAAGAAAGATAGTAAGCTAAGAACATTCCATGAGTTTTGCAAAAAATTCAAGGGCTTATAATTAAAAATCACTTAAATCTTTGAAATATATCGGCATGATTTTATATTTGGTATTTTTTTTAAACCAATAAGACATAAATCTTTCAGCTAAAAAACCGTATATCCGTTGCATACCATAACCTTTTAAAGTTTTAAAACCAAATTCGTTTTCACATTTGAGCAGCCAAGGAAATATTGTTTCATAATAGCTAATTAAAATTTTTTTTGATTTGCAAATAAACATATTATGAGGGTGAAATGAAATGTTAGTATTTATATATTTTTTAAAATCATCTCTATTTTCTTCGTCTAAAAGTGCTATAGCTTTATCAATATTACCTTTGCCGTGCATTAGATCAAAATGAAATTTAATAGTCCTTTTATTTTTATTAAAAAGAAGGGTTGGATTTAAAATAATTGATGGCAATCCTTTTTTAATAAATTTAGATAACTTAAATTTATTTACATAAAATGGCTCCCCTATTATCGACTCATAATTATTGTCTTCATTTAAAATAGTTTTTAAACAGACATTTTTTAAATCTTGGAAAGAAAATAAAGGGTCAATTATTGTTTCATTTACCCAAAATTTTCTATACTGGCAAAAACCAATCCAATTTTTTGGTAATTCGTTAATATAGTTTTTCCACAACCAATAATGAAAAGTATATTCCCCATAATAATTATTTTTCTGAGAGATATTAATATTGTCTTTATCTGTTATCCATTCTTTATTAAAATTTTCTTCTCCCAAGCCTACGGGTATGTAATTTAACTCCTTGATTTTTTTTAAGTGATCAGGGTTTAGTGATAAACAAAAAATAGAAAGATTATTCATAATCTTAAGAATTTTTTTCCCACAAAATAGAGCTTTGTACTAAATATTTAAGATTATTGTACTTAGGTTTCCATTTTATTAGTTTTAAAATTTTTTTATTTACAGCAATAATTTTTTCCATATCGCCTTTTCTGCGCTTTTTAAACAATATTTCAACACTCTTATTACTTTGCTTTTTAAACTCATTAGCGGCTTGTAACACCGAAATACCCTTCCCATATCCACAATTTAAAATTACAGACTTATTAATATATGATATTTTATCTAACACTTTTAGATGTATTGCTGAAAGATCACTAACATGTACATAATCTCGAATAGTTGTTTTGTCAGGTGTATTATAGTTTTTACCATAAATTTTAAATTTAGGATTTCTTTTTAGCGTTTCAATTGAAAAATTTTTAAACAAGTGATCGGCTTTATTTATTAAACCAATTTTTCCCGAAAGACTAGAACCAACCACATTGAAATACCTTAATATGCCATAATTTATCTTGTATTTTAAGCAAGTTTTTATAATAATTTTTTCAGCTTTTAATTTAGTTTTACCATAGACACTTTTTGGTTTTAATTTAGATCTTTCAGTTACTTTAAATAATCCATCTTTATAAACAGCTGCGGTTGAAGAAAAAATAAAATTTTTTACCCTTGATGCTTTACATGCATTCAATATACTTTCTGTGCCTAGTACATTATTTTTATGGTATTTCTTGGGATGTTTTTCTCCTATACCAATGCTTAAACTGGCTGCTAAATGGATCACAGAGTCAATATTATTTTCAATAATAATTTCTTTTAACTTTTTTGTGTTTAAAATATTTAATTTATAAAATTTTGCCTCTTTATTAATTAATTTTTTATAACCAGTTATTAAGTTATCTACTATAGTTACATTATATTTTTTTTTTATGAGAATTTCTATTATGTGACTTCCAATATAACCTGCTCCACCTGTAACTAAAATGTTTTTCATATTTTTTTGGTAGCGAGAGGCGGATTCGAACCGCCGACCCCAGGCTTATGAGTCCTGTGCTCTAACCAACTGAGCTACCTCGCCTTCCTATTAATTAGTGTTTTATAATAGTTTTAAAATTTATTACAATCAACTTTTAAAAAAATCTAAAAAAGAATTTGTTTTTTAACCTTTTAAAAAAAGTATTTTGATCAGAGAATACCGGTTCATTTATACCAGGTCTTTTTTTCCAAACAGCGTGAAATAGCTCTCTTTTTTTTATAGTTAAAGGTAAAAGACTTTTTTCTTCAATATAATAATAAAGTGCAATTGATTTACGATTGACATTATTTGGACATTGAATTGGGTCTGGAAAGCCATGATTTGATCCTTGGTCTGTTCTGAAAATGACACAGTTATTCATTATTGGATCAATTTTTTTTTTACAAGTTGCCATATTTTTATCCCATAACTCTAGCGCACCTTTCCACTCGGATTTCCAATCTGTGTTTAAATAAAGTAATAAATTTAAGACCCTTCTATGCTTCGATTTTCTTTTATGTAAAAAATCGCTATGTACTTTTAGATAGCCGCCGTTAAAAGATTGACTCATTCCACCTCCCTGTAATGTCCAGTCTGGTAAAATATTCTTTAGGTTAAATTTATTTTCTAATATTTTTATAAATTTTTCTGAATAAAAAAAATCTATTATTTCTTTCACTGTTGAAGGCATTTTTGAATAATCGCTAAAACCTCTTTTTAATTTTTGATATCTTTCATTGCCTGAACCGATTGTCTTATCAAAATCTACAAATTCAGTTTCTGCTTTGTTTGCTATATCTATTGGTAAAAAATCAGAAGATGAACAAAACTCAAATGGATCGTTTTCAACTACTATCTTTTTTTCAATTTCTGAATAATAATTTTTCATTAATATTAATTTTTTTTTAAAATTTAAAGCTTATATCTTTTTTATAAGGATTATTTGGATAATCAAGTTTTTTCAACGGAAAATTTATATTAAATTTGGCTGTTTTTTTTGTTAATTTTATATTTACAAGAGTTAATTCCAAGATAACTGGCAAGCCTGAAATAGTTTTATCAGAATGATTGTTTCCATGAATGTGTATGATATTAAAGAATTTTTTCAATTTTTTAACTGAATTGATAAATTTTTTTTCATTTATATCAATCCAATGAAATTCAAATAAAATCATTTTAATTTTTTTATTATATTTTAAAATTTGGTCAATTATTTCATATTCAGACCCCTCAATATCACATTTCAAAATTATATCTTCTTTATTTGCTATATTTAAAAAAACAGATTTTATGTCTATTTCATTTCTACTTTTAATTTTTTTTACGATTTTTTTTTTAATAAAATAAATATTATTTGAATTAGTAAAGTTAAGGAAGTTTTTTAGCGAAAGAATACTTTCAATTAATTTACTAAATTTTGTTCGTAAAAAAATTAGTCTTCGTAAATTTTTAAAAATATTACCAAAATATTGCCATGAATTAACAGTGTGGTCGTAAACATATATATTCGCATTTTTTTTTTCTTTCATAAAATCTAACTCGAAAGACCAATCTGTACCTAGGCCAAAAGTTACAAGATTGTTAAAGTTTTTAATTATATTTGAGTCTACTACATAGCCTCCATCTGCATTTCTTCCAAGTCTTTTTAATTTTGAAGTTTTTATTGGTTTAAGAAAATTAAATTTTTTATTAACTTTATGTATTGGCATATTATCTATTAAAATTATTTCTTATTTTTTTATTTAATGGTTTTTCAAAAAAGTTAAAGCTTAATTTTGATATTGATATCATAATTATAAAATAAAAAATAAAAAAATATAAATTAAGATATAAATAGTTTGATAAGTTAAAATAATTCCCTAATAGTAGTAAAAATAATTGTGTTGGAATATGTAATAAATACAGTGCATAAGTCAAATTTCCACAAGATTTTAAAAATAGTTTAACATCATTTTTTTTAATCATAACGTCCATTAATATAAAGAGCATTACGACACTTGGGCAAAATAAATAAATTTTAAAGTTTCCGACAAATGAAAATATAACTAAAGTTAATGTACATGGGAACGCTAAAAGATAATATTTTTTTTTAATTTTTTCCGATATCATAAAAATTAAAACTCCTGAAAAAAAAAGTCTTGCGCAAATGAAGATTAACGATTCTGTATCTAGAACTTTGTCAGCGATTATAAAAAAAATTGAAACTATTATTATTAAATTTAATCGATATTTTTTGATTAAAGTTAGAGTTATAAAAAATAAAAAATAAATTATTATTTCAATAGATATACTCCATATTGGTCCATTAAATGAATAACCTTCTTCAAGACCCCACGAGGATATAAAAAGTAAATTTAATATAAAATGATAAAAATCATTAAAAATATATATTTGAAATGAATTTGATTGGCTTAAATGAATCAGTTGAAGAAATAGAACTATAACCAATGTTGCAAAATGTAATGGGTACAATCTTGCAAATCTATTAATAAAAAACTCTTTAAATTTTATTTTTTTATTTACAGATAAATATACGTGTGCAAACACAAATCCAGAAATTGTATAAAATACATTAACACCAAAAAAACCATTGTTATAGAAAACATCTAATAATGAATAAAACGGTAAATCAAATTTCGAAACATCGTAATTTATTGTTGTCTCAGTATTTGAAGGTCCAAAAAAATGTCTGTAATGATACAATAATACTGACAATGAAGTGAATAATCTAAGAGCCTCTATTCCGTAATATTTTTTCATAAATTATATAGCTTTAATTTAATACTTTTCTGATTGCTCTTAAAGCTATTCTTATTAGTTAAAATATTGTATATCTCACGTAAATCGATAATATTTTAATTAAAAAATTTAAGATATACTAATGAAAAAAACTGCTCTAATCACAGGTATCACGGGTCAAGATGGCTCTTACTTATCGGAATTACTTCTCTCTAAAAACTATAATGTTCATGGTTTGGTTAGAAGAGTAGCTTTAGAAGATAAGACGCACAGACTTTGGAGATTAAGGAATATTTTAAATAAAATTACTTTGCACGCTGCTTCTCTTGAAAGTTACGCAAGTATTGTTAAGGTAATTCAAAAAATTAAGCCTCATGAAGTTTATCATCTCGGTGCCCAAAGTTATGTCGCTTATTCTTTTGAAGATGAGTTCTCAACAATAAACACAAATGTAAACGGAACACATTACATTCTGTCTGCAATTAAAGATTTTTCACCTAAAACTAAATTTTATTTTGCTGGCTCATCTGAAATGTTCGGTAAAGTAGCACAAGTTCCTCAAAAAGAAACAACACCCTTTCATCCAAGGTCGGCTTACGGAATATCAAAAGTTACAGGATTTGAGCTTACTCGAAATTACCGAGAAGCCTATAGTCTTTTTTGTTGCACTGGTATTTTATTTAATCACGAGTCGCCTAGAAGAGGCTTTGAATTTGTAACCAGAAAAATTTCTCATGGTGCTGTGAAAATTAAATTAGGTTTACAAAAAAATCTAAGTTTAGGAAATATTTATGCAAAAAGAGATTGGGGACATGCAAAAGATTATGTTTATGCAATGTGGTTGATGCTTCAACAAAAAAAACCTGAAGATTTTGTAATTGGTACTGGTGAACAACATTCGGTCAAGGATTTTGCGAAAATGGCTTTTTCTCTTTTAGGATTAGACTATAAAAAATATATAAAATTTGATAAAACTTTAAACAGACCCGCTGAAGTTGAAACTTTGCTGGCAAATTACAGTAAAGCAAAAAAGAAATTAGGCTGGAAACCAAAAATAAAATTTAAAGAATTAGTAGGAAATATGATCAAAGAAGATATGAAATTTGTAAAAAAAGAAGGTTATTAGTTTAATTTAAATGGGTGATAATTCTTTTAGTAGATTATGGGTAAAACTCTTTAACAAAAAAAATTACAATAATTATAAATACAATTTAAATCAAAAAAAAAAATTAAATTACTACAATCAAAATATTGATAAAGATATTAAAGATATTTCAAGAAAATTAGAACATAAGAAATCACTATCATTCCTTCACTCAGGTCATCTTGGTGATATTATTTACTCTCTTCCTTTAATTAAGGAATTATCAAAGAATTATGAATGTAATTTTTATTTACAAGTAAATAAAAAGATGGACGTTAAATATGAAAACCATCCATCCGGAGATGTGATGATAAATCAAAAAACTGCAGAATTAACATTGCCGCTTTTAAAAAATCAAAAATTTATAAATTCAGCTAAAATTTATCAAAATGAGGAAATTGACATCGATTTGGACTTGTTTAGAAAAGTACCAATCAACGTCTCTTTTCATTCTATAAGGTGGTATTCACACTTAACGGGCACACCAATTAATATGCTTGAACCCTTTCTAGATGTAGAGGGACATAGTGATTTCAAAGATAAAATAGTAATTATGAGATCTCCAAGATACAGAAATCAATACATAAATTATCAATTTTTAAATAATGTAAAAAACATCGTTTGCATTGGATTAGAGACTGAATATGAAGATTTAAAAAAAGATATTCCAAATTTAGAGTTTTACGATTGTAAAGATTTTCTTGAGATGGCTAAAATAATTAAATCTAGCAAATTTTTTTTAGGAAACTTGTGTTTTTCTTATTCGATAGCAGAAGGATTAAAAGTTCCACGGTTGCTGGAGGCCTGCCCAGACTTTCCTGTCGTCTTTCCAATTGGGGGTGAAGCATATGATTTTTATCATCAAATACATTTTGAAAAATATTTTAAAAAACTAAATTACTAAATTATTAAAATTAATTTTGTTTGACTCTTTTTAAATATAAGCTTTAAGTAATTAAATCATACTATTAATTATAAGCAATGGAAAATAACAGTCAAAATTTAATTAAAGTAGAAAATATATATAAACAGAATTATTCTAAAATTCTTAATATTTTTGTAAAAAATCAAATTTTATTTTTATCGAGAATTTATAATAGATGTTTCAACGATCTTGAAAGTGGAAGTATAGTTTTGTACTTTTCCAAGATTTTACACAAAAGTATTTTGGAAGAAAAAATTAATGATTTAAATTACAATATATCGCTAGTTAATTTTTGGGATAAAATTGACAATACGCCAAAAAGAAAATTAAACATAATTTCCATTGCAAAAGGGACGTGCTTACCAAAAGAAACTGTGAGAAGAAAAATTAATAAACTTATTAGTAAAAATATATTAAAAAAAAAGGATAATAAAATTTCATGGGAAATTAATGCTTTTCGTAAAATTACAAATACTAAAATTATTGAGCAAGAAATGTATGAGTTGAGTGAATTTATTTATATTGTTGCTTATCATTCGGGTCAAGAAATTTCTAAAACTAAAATAATTGCTTCAATAAAAAAAAATTTTTCTTTTTTTTGGTATCATTACTTGAATGCGCAACTAAAATATTTTTATGTATGGCAAAATGAATTTAATGATTTAGAGCTGTTGTTAATTTATCAAGAGTGTATTTATCAAGCTAATAAAATTTATGAAAAAGAAAAAATAGATTATGAAAATCATTTTTTAACAAAAAAATCTTTCTTTAAAGGAATTGTACCAAGTGTCTCAGCTACTACTATAAATAACACTACTAAAATACCAAGAGCTACTTGTATTAGAAAATTAGATAAACTTGTCAAGATTGGATTTTTGAAAAAAAATTCGTTTACAAAAAAATATAGTACAAATATTAATTTTACAACTCATGTCCTACCTCAAAGTAAAAAAATATCTAAAGAAGCTATTGGCATTTTTAGTAAATTTTATTTAAGAGTCGTAAAGATTATAATTAATGACTAAATAACTTTTAAAGAGTTAAAATTATTCCAAAAACAGTTACGGCGGATACTGCAGCTGCAGATAAAAGTATGTTATTTTTTCTGTCTCTTTTTTTCTCTTCTTTTAATTTACTCAATAACTCGTTTAAGTTAACTTTTGTTTCTGAGAAATTTTTCTGATATTGTTTATGCACTTTGCTTTCCTCTTTTTTAATATTTTCACTTACACTCATTTGGCTACAGTAGTACTTTTGAATGTCCATGTATACAATTGTAGGTTCGTAATGGGTCAATATACATGCTCTCGTCATAGACGAGGAAAAAGTATCTTATTTTAGATTTTTTCTTATTTTTATAGAAGATTTTCTGCAGGTGTATATTTTAAGTTAAATGCGTCCGCAACACCCTTGTAGGTTATTTGACCTTTAAATACATTTAGTCCCGCTAAGTAGTTCTTGTTTTCTTTTAAAGTTTTTTCGTAACCATCGTCCGCAAGTTTTATTAACATTGGCAATGTAGCTTTATTTAAAGCCATAGTAGAAGTTCTTGGAACTCCACCTGGCATATTAGCTACACAGTAGTGAACTACGTCATCAACAATGTATGTTGGTTCTGCATGCGTAGTTGGTTTGCTTGTCTCGACACAACCTCCTTGATCAATTGCAACATCAACAATTACAGAACCACGTTTCATTGATTTGATCATTTCCTTTGTGACTAATTTAGGCGCTTCTGCTCCTGGAATTAAAACACCACCTATTAATAAATCACATTCAGTAATAAGTTTTTTTAGATCAGCTTTATCACTTTGAATTGTATTAATTTTATCTCCGAATATTTCTTTTAGTTGTTTTAGCCTAGCCTCAGACTTATCAACTATATAAACGTTTCCTCTCATTCCTGTTGCAATTATAGCTGCGTTCTCCCCAACTACACCTCCGCCTAGTATAACGACGTTTGCTGGTTCAACTCCAGGTGCACCACCTAGAAGTAACCCTCTACCCTTTTGGTTTTTTTCAAGTGAATGTGCTCCAGCTTGGATAGACATTCTACCTGCTACAGCACTCATAGGCGCTAATAATGGCAGGCGCCCATTGTCATCAGTAACAGTTTCATAAGCAATACAAACTGCTTTAGATTTCACTAGTCCTTCGGTAAGTTCTTTTGCTGCAGCTAAATGAAGGTAAGTATAAATAATTTGATTTTCTCTTATCATTTTAACTTCGTTCATTTGAGGTTCTTTTACTTTAACAATAATTTCAGCTTTTTTAAAAATATCTTCAACATTATCTAATATTTTTGCTCCAACAGCTTTATAGTCTTCGTTTGTAAATCCCGCTTCAAAACCTCCGTTATTTTGAACCAAAACTTCATGGCCTTTATCTGTAAGTATTTTAGCACTTTCTGGAGTTAAACCTATCCTGTGCTCTTGGAGCTTAATTTCTTTGGGAACTCCAATAATCATTTATGACTTTGCGTAGTTAGAAATACCTGTTCTTAATTTTTCTATAATTTCATCTATATGTTTTTTTTCACATATAAATTGTGGAGCTATAATTAAAGTGTCACCAGTATTTTTAAAGTTAACACCAGCGTCATAACAATGTTTAAAAACTTGAAAACCAGCTTTTCCTGGTTTGTCTTTCATTTGAATATCTATGCCGCCCATCATTCCATAACCTCTAATTCCAGTTACTGAATTAAGATCTTTTAATGAAAATAATCCATCTAAAAAATAAGGTGATAATTCTTTTGCCCTTTTAAATATGTCTTCTTTATCAAAGATATCTTGTACGGCCAAAGCTGCTGCAACAGCAGCTGGAATTCCAGAGTAAGTATATCCATGAAATAATTCAGCTGAACCTTCTGGAGCTGAAGAAGCATCAATTATTGCATCATAAATTCCATCTTTAACAGCAACAACGCCCATTGGTATAACACCGTTGGTAGTTGCTTTTGCCATTGTCATTATATCTGGTGTAACACCATATTCTATTGCACCGAAAGCTGAACCTGTTCTTCCCCACCCGGTAATTACTTCGTCAAAAATTAATAATATTCCGTGTTTGTTACAAATTTCCCTTAAACGTTTAAGATATCCTTTTGGTGGCACTAAAGTTCCTGTTGATCCTGCAATAGGCTCAACTATACATGCTGCAATATTTTCTCCTCCAAAATTTGTTGCTAATCGCTCTAGGTCCTCAGCCATCTCGACACCTGTTTCAGGTTGTCCTTTAACAAATTTGTGTTCTGGTAAATGAGTATGTCTCATATGTTGAACACCTGGCATTAATATACTTGCAAAAGCTTTTATATTATTTACCATTCCACCAACTGTCATAGCTCCTATGTTCATGCCGTGATAACCTCTTTCACGACCAACAAATCTAAATCTATGTCCATGACCTTTTGCTTTATGATAAGCAACTGCAATTTTAATTGCTGTTTCTACTGCTGTTGACCCGCAAATTGTATAGAAAATTTTATTTAAATCTCCTGGAGTTTTTTTTGCAATTCTTGTAGCTAATTCAAATGATCCACCAAATCCTTGGTTAAATGGTTGGCAGTAATCTAGCTTTTCTAATTGTTTACTTACAGCTTCGGTTATTTCTCTTCTACCGTGTCCTAATGGGTTACAAAATAGCCCTGAACTACCATCAATCATTTTTTTTCCTTCATGATTGGTAACATAAACGCCTTTTGCCTCAACGATTAGTCTAGGATTTTTTTTAAATCTTTTATTGTCGGAAAACGGCATCCAATGCTCGTTTAAAGAATTTGGTATGTTAGTTCTATTTTGTGAGCTCATTATTTATCCTAAATCGATTTGTAGACTATTGTTAAAGATTGACAAGAAATATTGTATACAACCTTAAGGTGAACTTAAGATGAGTATCTTGCTTAAAATAGTTATATAAAACAGACATATTAACAGTTGTTAGAAAAAAATCTTTCTGTTTACTTAACCGTTAAATTCATTTTAACTCTTAAAAATTAACAAACAAAGGGAACAATAAAATGAAAAAAATAATAAGCACAATACTTGGTATGATCGTTGCTTTTTCTCTTAATGCTTCAGTAGCTAACGCGGCTGCTAAAGAGGTGAGAATTGCATTCTTTTTAGAATGGGCAAGTCCAAATCAAGAAGATAAAGTTAAAGGTGCATTTGCAAAAGCATTCGGTGTACCAGTAAAATGGACGAACTTTGCAACAGGTGGGGAAATGACTGAAGCTATGATGTCAGGAGATATTGATATTTCATACTCACAAGGTCTTACGCCATTCGTAAATGCTGTAAACAGTAAAAAACCAATTACATTAGTTGACGTTTCAATCCTTTATGGAATGAAAGGAACGACTTGTGTTGTTGCTAATTCTGCTGGAATTTCAAAAGCAAACGCTTCTCAATTAGAAGGTAAAAAAGTTGCAGTTGCTCTAGGAACAATGGCTGACTATGTATTTA
>Ga0209709_10002662_pt1 | contig 15354 bp, 17 predicted proteins | sample ArcticOcean_MG_C_2_FD_187435 | JGI IMG/M metagenome (GOLD analysis project Ga0209709, IMG submission 187435) | Marine microbial communities from western Arctic Ocean - ArcticOcean_MG_CB4_136 (SPAdes) (version 2) | ecosystem: Environmental > Aquatic > Marine > Oceanic | place: Arctic Ocean... | reverse complement strand
TTTCATACCAAAAAATTTATCATAAAAATTGATAGATTCTTGCAAATCATTCACTCGCAACATCGCATGTAATAAACGCATAAACCTCTCCAAATAATTTTATTTTATTTTATTTTGATTCAGTAAGAAATTTGTACTTCTTCAAAAGCTGTTCCTTGGACTCAATTATTTCAGGATTTAAAGGAATACAAGCTACCGGACATACCTCAACACACTGTGGGGTTTCAAAATGTCCCACACACTCAGTACATAAACTTGGATTTATTTCATAAATATCTATACCTTGATAAATAGCATCATTCGGACATTCAGGCTCACAAACATCACAATTAATACACTCATCTGTAATCATCAGGGCCATAATTATTTACTAAGAGACTTTAAATAGGAGAGTGTCTCATTAGAGACAAATTTAGAGATATCTCCACCTAGCTTGTAGATTTCTTTAACATTAGTGGATGAAATAGCTTTAAAATTATTCGAAGATGATAGAAAAAAAGTCTCAATATTATTATTCATCATATTATTCATGCTGGAAATTTCTGACTCGTAAATAAAATCTTGCTCACTCCTTACGCCGCGAATGATAACGGTAGCATCTAGTGAGCTCAGGAAATCAATAGTTAATCCTTTATAGCCTAATACAGATACGTTTTTACTACCTTTGATAGTAAGCTTTGCTAGCTCTAATCTCTGATCAAAGGTTAGCATTGAATTTTTTTTATTATTTTTAGCTACACCCACAATGACCTGATCAAAGACCCTGCATGCGCGCATAATTATATTCTCATGGCCTAGAGTGATTGGATCAAAAGATCCTGGGTAAACAGCAATCATCTTTATATATATATTTTATTTTATTGTAATAGATAAAAGTATACCTTTCCTACTTTAGAATTCTTTAAAATTTTAAATTCTTTGCCAAGATATTCTTTATTGGTTTCAAAATATATTATGCCATCAGGCTTTAAATGATTTTTAATTTCAGATAAAAGAAAATTTGGATTGCCTATTAAAAATGGAGGATCATAGAAAATAATATCAAAAAGATCATTATTATTGTCTAAAAAATTTTCTGCTGTTGAATTTATTATGAAAGCATTTTCAGCATTTAGGTTGTTCGAATTATCTGTAAGAGTTAAAGCCGTTGATCTGTTTTTTTCAACTAATGAACACGATTCTGCATTTCGAGACAAGGATTCAAAGCCTAAAGCACCACTCCCAGCAAATAAATCGAGGCATTTTTTATGAGACAAATCTTGGCCTAACCAATTAAATAAAGTTTCCCTTATACGATTCAAACTAGGCCTCAAACTATCGGAGTCATAAAAGAAAATATTTTTTCTTTTCCATGAACCACCAATAATTTTTACAGTACTTTTTTTATTGCTATTCACTACCAACAATTACTGTAGAAAATTTACTCATATCAACGCGCCTTTGAAAAGCAGATTTTATTTCTTCAGCTGTTATTTTATCAATCCTATTTGTAAAAGTTTCAAGGTAATCTAATGGGTACTTATAAAATGCCATCATACTCACATAAGCTAAAATACTTTTATTACTATCTAGCCTTAGAGGAAATCCTCCGATCATGAAATCTTTTGCTCTTCTCAACTCTTTTGGGGATGGGCCATTTTTAATAAATTCACTAACTGTTTTTTGTATTATTTTTTTTGCCTCATTAACTTGGTCTTTTTTTGTCTGAATTCCTATTTGAAAAGGACCAACTTCAATATATGGCATAAAATAGCTATAAACACTATATGCTAGCCCTCTATCTTCTCTTATTTCTTGAGTTAATCTTGATACAAATCCACCACCACCTAAAATATAATTACCTAAATAAAGCGTTAAAAAATCAGGGTCTCCTCTTTTAATTATCGGGGCACCATAATACAAATGTGCTTGTTTTGAAGGATGACTTATTTTTATATCTTGCGGTTTATTATAATTTACTAATGGGATTACTTTAGCCCTTTTGTTTTCAGGAAATCCAGCGCTAATTTTATAGGCGAGATCTTCAGCCTCTGCTCTTGAAATATCACCGACTATTACAACTGATAATTCATTTGATAAATAGTTATTTTTATAAAAATCTTGTAGGTCTTTTTTATTTATTTTTTTTATCGACTTAACTTCACCAGAGCTTGGCAAACCATATGGATGCTCACCATACAAAGCCTTCATAAAAGCTTTTGAAGCTATTGACTCAGGCATTGTTTCTGATTGAGTTATACTTGCAATATATCGTTTCTTTTCTCTTTTAATAATGTGACTGTCAAAGTTTGGTTTATGAAGAACAAGTGTTAATAAATCAATAGCTTCACTTTTTTTCTCAGATAGAGTACGTAAACTAAATCCACTTTTATCTTGATCAAATGAGCTATTTAATTGGGCGCCTAAATCTATAAACTGATTAGCTAAATCTTCTTCACTTATTCCGCCTGAGCCCAAAACCATCATATGGTTTGTAAGGGAAGCTAGCCCACTTTTTTGTTTCATATCCATAACGCTTCCAGCCCTGAAATCAACGTTAATGTCTACTATTGGTAGATCATGATTTTCAATAAAATATATACGCGCTCCATTATTTGATTTCCAATGCTGAATATTTAATGCAGCACTAGCAAAGTTTGAAAGGAGCAATAGCATTGAGATAAGAATAATTTTAATGTGCATGAGGTCTTCCTTTAGGTGTTTTATTTTTATCTAGAGGTTGCGGATCTAATGTAACTACTGTTAAAGCATCATCATGAAAATATTTTTTAATAACGTCCTGAATATCTTTAGTGGTCACTTTTTTTATATTATCGATATAATTATCAACTATATTATAGGAATAGCCCATAGTTTCTAGTTGTCCAATTTGCATGGCTGCGCCCATAACAGAGTCTTTTTGGTAAACTTCTCCAGCAATAACGCTTGTTATTACTCTTTTTAATTCAATATCAGTTACTCCATTATCAACAATATTCTTTAGCTCAAGTTTAAGATACTTTTCTAATTCAACTACAGAAACTTTTTCACTGGGTGTCCCATACATTTCAAATGTACTTTGACCTCCTCGAGAGAGCATGCTGTATCCTGCACTGACATTTACTGCTTTTGATGTCTTTTTAACTAAATTTTGATTAAGTCTAGATGCACTTGTTCCTGATAAGATTCCAACTAACACCTCAAGCGCAAACGCCTCTTTCTGGTTACTTATCCCATCCTTACCTAAAGTAGGTGTAGGGTAGCCCATTTGAATGTAAGGTAACTTGCTTGGTGCTTTTAAAACTGCTCTTCTTGACCCGTTCTGTATTGGTTCAAACTGAGGCTTCCTTTTAGCTATTTCATATGCAGGAATTTTACCAAAATACTTTCTTGCTTCAGCAAAAACTTTTTTGGTATCTACATCCCCAGCAATTACCAAAATTGCATTACTAGGGCTGTACCACATTTTATACCATTCAATTGCGTCTTCGTATGTCATATTTTGAAGATCATTCATCCAACCAACAATAGGCCTTCCATAAGGATGAGCTCTAAATATAAGAGAGTTAAACAACTCATTAACTTGGGCTTTGGGTTTGTCATCAGTCCTCCATCGGCGCTCCTCCATTACAACACTAATTTCTTTTTTAAATTCTTCTTCTGTTATAACTAAGTTTTGCATTCTGTCAGCTTCCATTTTCATAGATATCGGTAATTTTGATTTTTCTAGCCGTTGAAAATAGGCAGTGTAATCTGCTCCAGTAAATGCATTTTCTCTACCGCCTGCAGCTGCGACGATTTCTGAGTACTCCCCGGGTTTTGTCGTTTTAGTTCCCTTAAACATCATATGTTCAAGTACATGGGCAACTCCAGTTTTTCCATTAACTTCATCAAGGCTTCCTGCTCTGTACCATACCATTGAAACAACAACAGGCGAACGATGATCTTCTTTTACCAACACTCTCATTCCATTTTTTAGAGTTATTTCTTGAATATTTTGTTCAGCTTGAGCAAAAAAAGGTGTTAGACAAAAAATAAATATCAACTTTAAGAAATTCACATGCAATCCTTTATAATAATAACTTGTATAATAATGGTTAATTGACCATAGTCCAAAAATTAAGTTCTAAAAAATTATGTTTGAATTCCTAAAAAAATTAGTTAAAAAAACTCCTGAGAAAAAATCTCTGGGGAAAAAAATCCAAGTAAAAAAAACTCTACCTAAGAAAATTAAAGCTAAGGTAGCTGCCCCAAAAGCTAAGGTAGCTGCCCCAAATACTGCAGAAAAAAAATCTACAGCACTCTCCTTTGCTGAAAAAATTAAAGCAGGTCTAAGTAAAACAAGAGAAAAACTAAACTCACAATTGGGCGATCTTTTTCATACAGGAAAAATTGATGAGAATTTTTATGAAGAATTACAGATGATATTATTATCTGCTGATGTTGGTATATCAGCGTCTGAGTTCCTCATAGAAAAAGTAAGACAGTTAGTTAAAGAGGATGGTATATCTGACCCAAAAAGATTAAAAGATTTATTAAAGTTACAAATAATAGGGCTCTTAAAGAAAGTAGAAGAACCATTAATAATAAACAATACATACCCTTTTGTAATTATGATGGTTGGGGTTAATGGCACAGGTAAAACAACTACAATCGGTAAATTAACGAAGTTACTAATAAATAAAAAACATAGTGTTCTGATTGCGGCTGGAGATACCTTCAGAGCCGCCGCATCTGAACAGCTTGATGTATGGGGGGAACGAAATGGAGTTCAAGTTATAAGTCAAACAAAGGGTGATCCTAGTGCAGTCATTTTTGATGCTGTGAATTCTGCTAAAGCTAAAAATATTGATATTGTTATTGCAGATACGGCAGGAAGGCTTCCAACACAAAGAAATTTAATTGATGAGATAACCAAAGTTAAACGAGTTATTAATAAATGTCATACTTTTGCACCCCAAGAAATTCTGTTAGTTATAGATGCAAATACAGGACAAAATGCGATTAATCAGCTAAAAGTGTTTGATGAGGCATTAGGTATTACAGGCATAGTAATGACAAAGCTTGATGGAACGGCCAAAGGGGGTATTTTGGCAGCAATTGCTAAAGAACTACCTATTCCTATTCGCTTTATTGGCGTTGGTGAGGGCATAGATGACCTCAAAGAATTCAATGCAAAAGATTATGCAGAGGCAATGTTTGAATGATTAAATTTGATAGGGTATTTAAAAAGTATCCCGGCGAAATGGATGCACTCCAAGAAATCAACTTAGAGATTTCATCCGGGGAATTAGTCTTTGTTACTGGTCCTTCAGGTGCTGGGAAATCAACATTACTTAAACTAATATCTGCTGTTGAAAAACCTACCAATGGATCTATTATTTTTGAAAATACCAATTTGTCAGAATTAAGAAATAAAGACATGCCTTTTCTTCGAAGAAAATTTGGGATGATTTTTCAGGATCATAAATTACTTTACGATCGTAATTGTTTTGAGAATGTTTTACTACCATTAGAGATTAACGATATCAATCCAACAGATTCTGCAAGGAGAGTTAGGGCTGCATTAAATAAAGTGGGTTTGTTAGATAAAGAAAAGATGAATCCCATAACATTATCCGGAGGCGAACAGCAAAGATTAGCGATTGCAAGAGCTATCGTTTCAAGGCCATCAATCTTAATTGCTGACGAACCAACAGGTAATTTAGATAAGGGTTATGCTGATGAAATAATGAATATTTTCTACAGTTTCCAACAAGTTGGGGTTACAGTGATTGTGTCTTGCCATGAACTACCGAAATCACCTATAAAATTTAAACAGATTCACTTAATTAAAGGTCAGATAAGTAATTCTGATAGCCATGTTCCGCTACTTGCATAACCACTTTCAAGCTCTTTCTAGGGGTCTAATTAGGATTAAATCTAATTTGGGCGCCTCAATAATGATGTTTATCATTATTGGTATAACACTTTGTCTTCCATCAGCAGGTTATTTAATCGTTGAAAATATTCGTCAAATCTCTACAAAAATTCAACATGAAGCAGAAATTAGTATTTTTTTAAAAAAAGATATTAGTCAAGATCAAATAGATTTTATTGAATCAGCCCTAAAAAGTAGTCCAGAAATAAAAAAAATTCATTTTGAGCCTAAATTGATGGCATGGAAAAAGTTACAGTCTAAATTGAAATTATCCACTTTAGATATTGGAATTTCAGAAAACCCACTTCCTCATGGATTTTTTATTACATTAAATACGCTAAACAAAGAAAAAATTAATCGACTTACAGAAGATTTAAAGCTAATTAATGGAATCGATAATATAGTTATTGATGGTAGCTGGATTAAAAAATTAAGAGCTATTATTTATATGGTAAAAATTGGCTTACTTTCTCTAGGCACTCTGTTAGTTATAGTATTAATTGTGATAATTAGTAATACTATTAGGCTGCAAACCCTAACTTACCAAAATGAAATTTTAGTGAGTAAGCTTATAGGTGCTACGAATAGCTTTATTCACCGGCCATTTATATATACGGGTTTGATCTACGGTCTTGGTGGTGGAATAATTACGATTAGCATTCTAGAAAGTATAGTCATTGTTTTTAATAATGTGACTGAAAGGTATGAATATATTCTAGGCAATACAATCGTCCTTGTAGGTCTTTCCTCAACAGATTACTTAATCATTGTTGTTTTGGCTATGCTTATTGGGTTATTTTCATCATTTTTTTCCGCAAGACAATCAATTAAAAAATTAGAAAAATTATACTAAAGCCTTGTATTTAATCGAACTTTTTATTAAAATTAGCAGTCGTATACATTGAGTGCTAAAATAACTAAAAATATGACAAAAAATTTATCATTGACTACGCTTTACCCTTCTGGTGATTTTGGGCTATATCAACACACCATTAGAACAATTCCTTCACTATCTGCTGAGGAAGAGTATGAGCTCGCCAGTAAGCTTAAAAACAATAATGATCTAGAAGCTGCTAAAAAATTAATTCTCTCACATCTTAAGTTGGTGATGAAAGTTGCCCGGTCATATAGTGGGTACAATCTTCCTCATGCCGATCTTGTTCAAGAAGGTAATATTGGCTTAATGAAAGCTGTGAAACGGTTTGATCCAGATCGTGGCGTTCGTTTGGTTTCATTTGCAATCTATTGGATTAAAGCTGAAATACAGGAATATGTTGTAAGGAATTGGCGCCTTGTTAAAACAGCAACAACAAAAGCACAACGTAAATTATTCTTCAATCTAAGAAGTCTTAAAAAAACACTACAGCCGCTTAAGAGTGATGAGATAAAATCAATAGCATTAGAATTGAATGTAAAAGAAGATGAAGTTCGGGAGATGGAATATCGGCTATCCGGTAAAGAGATAAAAATTGACTATTCGGATGATGAATCTGAAGATAATTGCTATCGACCAATATCCTTCCTTCAAGATAAATCTCTTGAGCAATCAGATCAAATTGAAAAAGATGAAATAAAAAATAACAATACTAAATCACTAAATAATGCATTAGGGAAATTAGATGAACGTAGCCGAGCAATTGTTCAAGCAAGATGGCTTAATGATAGTAAATCAGAAACGTTACATAATCTCGCTAAAAAATATAAGGTTTCAGCCGAAAGGATTAGACAAATAGAACAAAATGCATTGAAAAAAATTAAAAGCTATATGCTTCCAAAATCATAACAATCATTTCTAATTGTAAGTCTGGTAAAATTCGTTTTTTAAGAACAATAAATTAAATGGCGACAACTCCCACCCCAAGTGAAATAAAATTTCACCAAAAATCAAAACTACTAGAGATTATTTTTGACGACAATACAGAATGTATGCTTTCGACTGAGTTCCTAAGAGCTCACTCTCCCTCAGCAGAAGTTCAGGGGCATTCTCCAGAGCAAGCAGTGCTTCAGGTTGGTAAGGAAAATGTTAGCATTGATAAAATTGAGCCTGTGGGAAATTATGCAATTAAAATTTTCTTCTCAGATGGTCATGATACGGGATTATATTCATGGCAATACCTACACATGCTCGCAAAAAACTATCAAAAATTGTGGACGGAGTATATTGGAAAGCTTGATGCATCTGGCATTAAAAGGAAAAATAATGAAGAATAATGAAACTAATTTTGGATTTAAAAATATAAAAAAAATTGAAAAAGTAAAGAAAGTTGCAGAAGTATTTAATTCCGTTGCAGTAAATTATGACTTAATGAATAATATTATGTCTTTTGGTCTACATAGAATCTGGAAAAAAATTGTTGTAGAAACAGCAACACTTCAACCAAACGCCAAAATACTAGATATTGCTGCCGGAACTGCAGATCTAACATTAGCCCTTGCTAAAAAGGAAAAAGGTTATGAAATTTTTCATACAGACATTAATTACTCAATGCTTAAGGAAGGCAAAAAAAAACTCATTAACAGCGGAAATATATTACCTTCAATAGTTTGTGATGCTGAGAGTCTTCCATTTCCAACTAATTATTTTGATTGTGTCACAGTAGGATTCGGACTAAGAAATATGACACAAAAAGATAAGGCTTTGTCTGAGATTTACAGAGTACTGTGTCCTGGAGGAAAGTTGATTATTTTAGAGTTTTCAAAAGTTTGGGGGGCATTAAGTAAACTATATGATGCTTTCTCATTTAACATAGTTCCTAAATTAGGGAAGTTAATCGCCAATGATGAGGCAAGCTATCAATATCTAGTTGAATCAATTAGAGTCCATCCAGACCAAGATCACCTAAAAAAAATAATGATAAATGAAGGATTTGAGAATGTTAGTTACCTCAACCTAAATGCAGGAATTGTGGCTATTCATAAGGGATACAAGTTTTGATAGAAAAGATAAAGGCTAAATTAATTAATCATCTTCTTATTCAAAATGATTGGATGCAGACGAAGTTAAAGCCCTATGTTGGTATGGTAATTGAGTTAGAAATTGATATATTGTCACTAAAATTTTTAGTGAATAATGAAGGTCAATTAATTGTAGGTGATCCAGAATCTCCGCCGGACGCATATATTCAAATGGCTATAAAAGGCCTTATTCAATTAATTACCCAAAAGAAGAAAAATGGAATTACGGTAAAAGGAAATCTGGATTTAGCTAATGACTTTTCAAACATAATAGAGGGGCTTGAATGGGACATGGAGGAAGACCTAAGTCGATTTATTGGAGATATACCAGCAACAGAAATAACAAAAATTAGCAAAAAATTTATCAAGCAGTCGAAGAGTAATATTAGGAATATGGCAGAAAATTTTATTGAATACTGGCAGGAAGAAAATAAAATTTTATCAAAAAATGATGATTTGGAAATTTTTAATGTTCATGTTGATGAGCTAGAAGAAGATGTAGATAGAGTCGAAGCAAAAATAAATAATTATATTAAAGAGTTATCCAGATGAATATATTGCGATTTATTTATGTATTGTATATTGCGATTAAATATAGACTTGATGAATTCATTGAGTCTAAGCCAACAAAAATTTTACAATTTATATTTTATCCATTTCGAATTCTAAGCAAGGACAAGCTTGGACGCTCTGTTAGGTTGAGAATTGCATTGGAATCTCTTGGGCCAATCTTTATAAAATTTGGGCAAATGCTATCTACGAGAAGAGATTTACTACCCATCGATATTGCAAATGAATTAGCAAAGCTACAAGATCAAGTTCCCCCATTTGATTACAATGAAGTTAAATTAATTACCGAAAAAGTATATAACACATCAATTAAAGAAAAATTTTTAGAATTTAATGAAACTCCCATAGCAAGTGCATCTGTTGCTCAAGTACATTTTGCAAAATTACATTCAGGCAAGGAAGTTGCCGTTAAAATTCTAAGACCTAATATTCATATAGAGGTTAAAAAGAATCTGCAATTACTTAAATGGGTCGCAACAATTCTTCAGTATATTTGGAGTGACGGAAGAAGGCTTAGGCCAATTGAGATAGTTAATGAGTTTGCTAGGCACACAGATTCAGAGCTCAATTTACTATTAGAAGCAGCACACTGCAGCCATCTTGGTGAAAATTTTAAGGACAAAAAATTGCTTCTTGTACCAGAAGTTTACTGGGATTATTGTAACGAAAAAATTATGGTTATGGAACGAATGAATGGCATTCCAGTAAGTGACATTAAAACTCTAATGAAAAATAAAGTTGACATACCAACACTAGCAAAAAATGGTGTTGAAATATTTTTTACTCAAGTGTTTAGGGATGGATTTTTTCATGCAGACATGCATCCTGGAAATATTCAGGTAGCAAAAGATGGTCGTTATATTGCATTAGATTTTGGGATAATGGGAACCTTAAACAATGAAGACAAGCATTATTTAGCGCGTAATTTTGTTTGTTTTTTTAATAGGGATTACAGAGGTGTTGCAGAGGCTCATGTTGAGTCAGGATGGGTCCCTCCTGAAACTTCTGTTGATGATTTTGAAAATGCTATTCGTTCAGTTTGCGAGCCTATTTTTGAGAAGCCACTCAAAGAAATCTCTTTTGGAAAACTTCTTATTCGACTTTTTCAGACATCTAGAAAGTTTAATATGGAAATTCAGCCTCAATTAACTATGCTTCAAAAGACACTACTTAATGTTGAGGGCTTAGGAAGAGATTTAGATCCCGACCTTGATTTATGGAAAACTGCACGCCCATTTCTTGAAAAGTGGCTTAAGGAACAAACGGGACCAAAAAATATTTTTAGGGCAATAAAAAAAGAAATTCCAAACTGGATTACACTTGCGCCGGAACTCCCGAAAGTACTTCATTCCTACCTCAAGAACAATGAATTTAATAACAATATTCCATCAATCAATCATCTTCAAAAGTCTATAGATGAAATCATTAGAGCTCAAAAATTTAGTAAAATAATTTTTTTAATAATATTATTATTGTTTATTATTTTATTTTTAAATTACTTTAGCCCTTTAATTATGTAATTTATTTTTGACAGTTTTTACAATAAAAACTAGACCTTTGTCCAAGTGTTATTTGTTGAATAGGATTTTTACATAATATGCATGGCTTATCTTTTCTTCCATATACTTGATGTTCATTCTGAAAATAACCATTTTTCCCATTAACATCAAGAAAGTTGTTTATTGAACTGCCTCCTTTAAGTATTGCATTTTCTATAGTACCCTTGATAGCAGATACTAAATTAGTAATTTCATCCATGGATACTTTATGTGATTCTCTTTGAGGTCTAATCTTCGCATGAAACAATGCCTCACTAGCATAAATATTACCCACCCCAACAACGACATGACTATTCATAATCGCATTTTTTATAGATACAGTTTTTTTTGTAAGTTTCCGGAAAAGGTAATCGCCATCAAAATCGTTAGTGAGTGGCTCTGGTCCTAAATGCTTTATAAGTTTATGGTCTAAAGGATCTTCGTCTGTCCATAATATACATCCGAACCTTCTAGGGTCGTTATATCGTACTATTTTATGCTCCACATTATCAAATACAATATCTACATGATCGTGTTTCTTAATTTCTCTATCCTTTGAGACAATACATAGATGGCCCGACATCCCTAAATGAATAATTAATGTCCCTTTCGGAAACTCTGCAAGAATATATTTTCCCCTTCGCTTAAGGTTAATTAACTTCATTCCTACTAGGATTTTTTGGAGGGATTTATTAACAGGCCACCTTAATGATGAATTACGGATAACTACTTCAGAGACTTTAAAATTGATTAATGGCTCTAATCCTAACCGAGTTATTTCAACCTCAGGAAGCTCAGGCATTATTTTTCCTCTTTTTTACTTACATTTGGATTCAGCATGGTAAATCCAAGGTCTCCAGGGAAGTGATATAACAAATTTTCGTCTTTTCTTAAAAGAAGTAATTCAGGAGATTCTTGAATGCGGTAAAAGGTGATCTTTTTATTGCCCTTTAACAATATATCAAAACCTTTATATCCAATACGCTGATCTAGCTTATAGAATTCTAATGATTTAGAAGGGATACTATCCCATGTTAGCTCGAACCAATCCCTCATATCCTCCTGGGTAATAATTAAATCCAAATCCGAGGCGCTCCATGTATTGTTTTTAACAGCCAATTTTAACCCAACTGTTTGCCATTGCTCTAACCGAGAAAAATCAAATCCCTCAATTTCCTCATAAGTTGCAATAGGCCTCTTATCAATAAGCTCTAATGGTTCATAGGAAGCTGTTTCAGAATATCCACCGTTAATAATAAATATATTCCCATTATAAAAAAGATATTGATCTTCAGTAATTGGATTATATGTACCAAATAGAAATTCTTCATTTAGGGTTGAATTTGAAAATGTAATCTTAAGTCTTGGCTGATCTAAGCCATACTTTCCTAAATCATCAGCACTTAATTTTTCAGAGCTTTTTGCTGCTAACAGAGAAAGAATACGGTAGACATAAAATTCATCTGCTCTTGTTTGGTATGGCGAGGTCATTTTCCACCCATTTTTACTTAACTTAAAAGAGGTTTTAGCTCGACCGGGAAAATTTATATCTATTTCATTAAAATCAGAAAGTTTAAGATTAGAAATTTCGTATTGGGCAGATTTTTCCGGAGCTTTATCATTTATGGTTAATGCAAATATTGCACCCACTAATAAGATAACAAACATGAAAATATTAACTATCCATCGACCCTTCATAATATTATTCTTTTCTTCTTCGATACCATTGCCAAAATCCATAAATAAATAAACCTATGGGTATAAAGTACTGAAAGGCGTGGAAAACTGACCATGCAATCATAAATGACTTGTTGTCTTCAGGGATCACAACATTAATATCTTTAAGCGGCATTGGCTGAATTGTTATAAGTTTATCGTCACCAGTTAACCAATTTGTCATATTAACTCCTAGGTCAAGGTTGCCGCCAGACGTAATTAAATTATTCGATAGGAATGAAGCATTACCAACAACAATTACCCTTTGTCCCTTTTCTCCATACTTCCTTTTAAGTGCAACCGCAATATTAATTGGCCCTTTTTTATCTTTCTTAGGATCAAATTTTAGTTCTTTACTCTTATTTTTTTTAGATCTAATCCAGCCATTAGGGGCAACATCAATAAGACTACTTACATCCCAACCATTTTCGAATGTTCCCTTAGCTTTAATTTCGTAAGCATCTAAGTACTGGGTTCGTAACATAAAATTATTTGTAATTGGGTGCTCACCATAAGCAAGAGCAAATGTAACATTTTCACTAACACCAAACTGGACTGATGAAGGGTCAACAACCTTATTATCAGAAACCGAGAGGCCAAGGTAGTCAGCCACCTTATCTAATCCATGAAGATTATTGTCGTCGAGAAGCCAAAACAAATTACCTCCCTCATTAAGATAGGTGAGTATCTTATTTGCCTCTACCTCAGTAACGTCTACTTTAGGGCCTGCAATTACCAACATCGCACCCTCGGATGGAACCTTATCGATAACTGTCAAGTCAGGATTGGAGAACTTAAATCCTTTATTTTCAAGCTGTTTTCCAAATTCTCCTAAATCATAATTTTTTAGTCCAATTAAATTCTTTTCTCCATGACCATCAAGGTACATGATGGGCTTATTATTTGTTCTCGAAAGTCTTACAAATAAATTTGTCAATTCTTGCTCTGCGAATGGAGGGGTAATATTCTCCGTCCTTTTATTATATTCAACAACAACTTCACCATCCACTCGGACTCCCATGTCTTGTACAAGTTTTGGCTCTTCAACTGGATTAATAAATTTAATTTTAATGTCTCGTTTAGTTCGTTGGTATCTTGCAATAAAATTAATGATTCCCTGCCTAAATGTGATGCCATTATTTGCATCATCTTTTGTAGCAAAAACTGTTAGATTAATTGGTCCATCCATTTGCTCAAGAACTTCTATGCTTCCTTGCGTCAGAACGCTTCGATTTGCTTGAGTCATATCTTTAACAAATATGAATTGATTAGATAAGAATCCAGCAAGAATAACAAGCAAAAGAAAAAGCAAAACAAATAGGCTATTTTGAAATAAATACTGTAATTTTAATTTTTTATTAATTTTCATAAATAGTTACCCACTCAATCTATCTGAATCTAATCGACGGACCGTCAAAGTTAGAAATGTTGTAATAAATAAAATAAAATAAAATACATCAGAGCTATCAATAACACCTCTTGTAAATGATTGGTAGTGCTTATTTAATGATATGTAATGAAACCAATGATTTGGATCACTTGCAAAGTAAGTGGATAAAACCCCCATGGCAAACAAAGCAATGAAACTTAGGATTGCCGCAATAATTGGCTGATTAGTTAGGCTTGAAAAGTATATACCTAACGCAGAAAAACTAGCTACTAACAACATTAACCCAAAAGAATTACCCAGCAGGTATCCAAAATCAATATCCGCCCAAATATTTAGTGTGGATAACATAACAAAAATATACGCCACCAGAATACCTAAAAAGATTACTAAGCCTAGGAACTTGCCCAATACTATTTCAGTTAATGTGATTGGCGCACTAAATAAGAATGGCAATGTTTGACTTCGTCTTTCCTCGCTAATCAACCTCATCGTTAACAAAGGTGTAGCCACCGTCATTAAGAAATTAGCTGCTCCATAAACGGTTTGTCCAACAAATATTGTAACCCCTACTCTCTCAGCTGGACGAATCGACCCAGACATAATCTGAAAATAGTTGTTTACTCCATCTAGATACATCCACCCAAAACCAAACATTAAAAGCGATAAAATTATCCACCCCATCGGAGACGCAAAAACAGTTTTTAATTCTTTTCTAGCAATATTAATAATCATAGCTTTTAATTAACCTTAATTTTTTATTTAGGGTGCATCTGAGTTAATTGAACAAAAATATCTTCTAAACTTGTAATGTCTGGAGCGATATGAAATAAACCCCAACCTTTTTTTATAGATATTGCAACAATTTCTTCAGCTGGAATATAGTCACTTATAATATGAATTCGGAACATTCCATGCTCAACTTTCTCAACCACTGATACTCCTTCAATTGATAAAATTTCTTTAATCACCGGTGGCTTTGATAGGCCAACTAATAATTTATTTCCTTTTCTCTGCTGCTTCAAATCATCAATCGAACCATGAAAAACTAAACTGCCTTTATCGATAATCTGAACACGGTCACAAACCATTTCAACCTCTGGCAGAATATGTGTTGATAAAATTACGCTATGTTTCTTTCCGATATCCTTAATAAGCTTTCTAATCTCTCTGATTTGTATTGGATCCAACCCAACAGTTGGCTCATCCAATATAACAATTTCTGGGTCATGAATAATAGCTTGAGCTATACCTACTCTTTGTTGGTATCCGTTAGATAGATTTTCAAT
>Ga0209709_10002659_pt1 | contig 15363 bp, 17 predicted proteins | sample ArcticOcean_MG_C_2_FD_187435 | JGI IMG/M metagenome (GOLD analysis project Ga0209709, IMG submission 187435) | Marine microbial communities from western Arctic Ocean - ArcticOcean_MG_CB4_136 (SPAdes) (version 2) | ecosystem: Environmental > Aquatic > Marine > Oceanic | place: Arctic Ocean... | reverse complement strand
CGCGATTTGAACCATTGCGCGCCGAATTTCTTGAGCTGTACTTCGCTAATCTCGCAGACAGGACCGCACTTTTTGAGGGGCTACAGCCAGTGCTTGATAAGTGCGTTTCCAGCGATATTCCATGGGGTATTGTGACCAACAAACCCTGGCGCTACACCGAGTCGACACTGTTGCAGCTTGATCTAATGGCAGGTGCGGCGACAGTTATCTGTCCCGATCATGTCTCCCATCCAAAGCCTGACCCCGAAGCCATGTTTTTGGCCTGCGCTGAAATAGCGACAGCACCTTCTGACTGCCTCTACGTGGGCGACCATGTCCGCGACATAGTCGCGGGCCGTGACGCAGGAATGCGTACCATTGCGGCTGGCTGGGGCTATATTGACGAGGATGAAGATATTCTCAGTTGGCAGGCCGACTGGGTGGTCGACCAGTCCCAGCAGCTCTATTCACTCTTATTTAAGGATTAACCTTTGCTCTCGGCAGAACAGATTATCAACTATCAAGCGTCAAGCGATTGCTTAAAAGACCGTATTATTTTCATTACTGGCGCTGGCGATGGAATCGGTAAAGCTGCCGCATTGGCGTGCGCTCAGGCAGGTGCCACAGTCATATTAGCAGGTCGCACCGTGGCCAAGCTGGAGGAGGTTTATGATCAAATTAGTGACGCCGGACTAGCAGAACCAAATATATACCCCATCAACTTCGAAGGCGCAATCGCTGACGATTACGATGTGTTAGCGGTCACTCTAGACCAGCAATTTGGTCGCCTCGATGGACTACTCCACAACGCAGGTATTCTGGGCCAACGCACACCATTGAGCCATTATCGTCAAGATGTCTGGGACAAGGTGCTACAGGTTAATCTCACTGCGCCATTTCAAATGACCCAGGCGCTGATGCCGGTATTGGAAAAATCTGATGATGCCTCTGTGGTATTCACATCATCGGGTGTTGGCAGAACAAGCCGCGCATTTTGGGGAGCCTATGCGGTTTCTAAGTTTGCAATTGAGGGAATGGTGCAGACATGGGCTGCGGAACTAGGTGGATTGGGCACTGTGCGTGTCAACGCCATCAATCCCGGCGCTACCGCGACTGACATGCGCGCCCAAGCTTTCCCTGCCGAAGACCCCACACGCCTCAAATCCGCTGAAGCCATTATGCCCATGTATCTTTATCTACTAGGGCCCGACAGTAAGACGATAAATGGCCAGTCCATCAACGCCCAGTCTCGCTAGCCACAAGGTAAAAAAACACCTTATTGCGAGCAACGGGCTATTTCGAGGTATCGCCTCGAGCTCTGAGTTTCTTCTCCTTGCGCTGCCGAATATCCTTGTAGACCGCCTTTTCGCTAAATCTCGGTGGTCGCAGCTTAACCGCATGAAATAGCGACACCACCTGCTTGGGGTCTAGCTCAAGGAATTCTGAGCGACGCACGATCGACGGCAACTCAATGGGACCGTAACTAATGCGCTTTAGTCTGTTGACCTCAACATCCTGAGACTCCCACAAACGACGTACCTCTCGAGTACGACCCTCAGCCAGAATTACTCGGAACCAGCGATTACTGCCGCCACGCTCCTCAGGCGTTCTTGAATGCTGCGCTTTAACGGTCTGAAATTTGGCAATACCATCTTCCAGCACCACACCGTCAGTTAGGCGCTTAATCATAGCTTCATCAACGTCTCCATGAATCCGCGCCATATACTCACGCTTTACTTCATAGGAGGGGTGCATCAGTCGATTGGCCAGTTCACCATGATTGGTAAACAGCAACAAACCACTGGTGTTGATATCTAGGCGACCAATCGCGATCCAACGGCCACGACTGAGACGGGGCAGACTATCAAACACTGTGGGTCTGCCATCAGGATCCCGAGTCGTACAGACCTCCCCTTCGGGTTTACTGTACATCAGCACTCTCGGACTGTCATCAGTAACAATTTTAATTGGCCGGCCATCGACCATAATACGGTCTTCTGTCTCAGCGCGATCGCCCAACTTAGCGGTGGAGCCGTTGACCGACACACGCCCAGCGGATATCCACGTTTCTAGCTCGCGACGCGAACCCAAGCCCGCCGTGGCCAACATTTTATGTAATTTTTCACTCATGGCTTGAGCCGCTACCGTCGTCAGGTAAGGTGGTTTCTGAGGTGTCCGCTAAGGACTCATCAAACGTATAGTTTAAAACTTGATCAATGTCACCGCCTTGCTTCTCGGGGGGCAATCCGCGCCCCAAAGCTACGGTCACAAATTGACCTTCAATCGAGGGGTCATTATCGTCGACAGGCAAAGCAATCGCATCCGATTTACGCTGGCCACTGGACAGCGCCAACTCCAACTCTGGATCCAGCTCAGCAAAATCTTTGATCTCACTCAAAGCGGGAAGATGCTCGAGACTCTTTATATTAAAGTAGTCCAAAAACTGCTTAGTTGTCGCGTAGAGCGCAGGCCTACCCGGCACATCCCGGTAGCCAACAACACGAACCCACTCTCGCTCCTGAAGCGTCTTGATAATATCTGAGCTAACCGCCACACCACGCACCAACTCGATATCGCCGCGGGTTAGCGGCTGACGATAGGCAATTAAAGACAGGGTCTCAAGCATGGCACGCGAATACCGCTTCGGCTTTTCTTCCCAGAGCCTGTTGACCCAAGTCGCCAGCTCTTGATTGACCTGAAAACGGAAGCCACTGGCTATTTGCTTGAGCTGAAAGCCACGGCCACGGCAGTCGGATTCAATTTCCTCTAAAGCCGCTTTTATCTGATCGCGCGGAGGACGTTCATCGTCTTCAAAGAGACTTTCCAGCCTCGCAATATCCAGTGGCTTGCCAGCGGCCATCAGCGCGCCTTCGATAATTTTTTTAATCAAGTCAGAATTCATGATGCTCTTGCTTTTACGTGTATTGGTCCAAAGGATTCATTTTGCACAATCTCTACCAATGACTCTTTGATCAACTCCATGATCGCCAAAAAGGTCACCACAATGCCCAGCTTACCTTCTCCCACTTTAAAAAGACTAACAAAGGGAACAAATTGCTGTCCGCGAATAGTTTCTAACACATGAGACATACGCTCACGGGTGGATAACTTTTCCATCTCCACTTGATGACTTTCAAACATTTCGGCCCTGCGCAAGACATCTGCTAGTGCCGACAGTAACTCACGCATGCCAACGTCGGGCTGCGGCCGTTCACTCTCGCGATCAGGTGGCTCGGCTCTCGCCTGATGAATGTCTCGGCCCATACGAGGCATTTCGTCAATATCTTCAGCCGCATTCTTAAAACGCTCATACTCCTGCAGTCGACGAATGAGATCGGCGCGAGGATCGTCTTCCCCATCGTCTTCAGAGATCTGACGAGGCAGAAGCATACGGGACTTAATCTCGGCCAACATAGCTGCCATAACTAAGTATTCAGCGGCGAGTTCAAGATTAATAGCGCCCATCAGATCAATGTAACCCATGTATTGCCGAGTGATCTCAGCAACATTGATTTCAAGAATATCCAAATTTTGACGGCGAATTAGGTAGAGCAATAAATCCAGCGGCCCCTCAAAGGCTTCTAGGATGACCTCCAACGCATCGGGCGGGATATAAAGGTCTTTGGGCATGGTGGTCAATTCTTTACCCTGCACCACGGCAAACGGCATCTCCCCTTGCTGGTGACTTAGCGACATGCCTACACTGCACAATGCCTCGTCCGATACGGGCACTACGGCAACGTCTGCCAGAGGCTGGCAGTCTTCAACAGAGGTAGTTTCAGTCGACACTTGATATCCCATCAGTATTTAATGCAGGATTATAACCACAATCCCGCCTAGGGGCATCAGGATTATTTAAGACTTACGTATGGGCTGAAAAATCGCCCCGCCCATGACGAGTTATCTCTGGCGTGGGGCCCGTCATATCCACCACGGTGGTAGGCTCAACACCGCAGTGACCGCCATTAATGATAGCATCGACTTGAGACTCCATTAGATGCCGAATGTCGTACGGGTCAGTCGGCGGATAGTTATCATCCTTGGTCAACAGCGTCACACTCATCATGGGCTCGCCCAGTTCCTCAAGCAGTGCCTGCGCAATGGCGCTATCGGGGACACGAATCCCGATGGTTTTACGTTTCGGATGCATCAGGCGCTTAGGCACCTCAGAGGAGGCTGGCAAAATAAAGGTGAATGCGCCAGGAGTGCTAGCTTTGAGAATTCTGAACGCACTATTGTCAACCTTGGCATAGTTTGCCAACTCAGAAAGGTCACGACACACTAGCGTGAAGTTGTGGTTTTTATCGACACTACGAATTGCCCGAATACGGTCCATCGCTTGCTTGTCTCCAATATGGCAGCCAATGGCATAGACAGAGTCTGTGGGATAGATCACCACGCCGCCTGCCCGAATAATCTCGACGACCTGAGAGATTAGCCGCTGCTGAGGATTGTCTGGATGAATATCAAAATATTGGCTCATACTGATCGCTATGCCGGTGATTATTGACTCTAGTATCTATTATCACACAGGTTTGAGTATTATTGGATAACTGAGCAGGCTGTTTTAATCGCCGCCAGCCCTACCCAACAAAATGCAGCCTTATTACTCCTGCATCATCACCTAAAAGACTTTACAGGACTGACACAGAGGCTAAAACGCAAATAGATTATTGCCACCTCGACAATGAATGCATAGAGGTTACAATGCTTGTCTTTTTCCAGCACCTTTTTATGCCAAACCAAGATCCCCTAGCCGACAAAAGCCTAAGCACGAAAAAACCCAAAAAGCAGGAGAGTTTGCTGCTAAACCTCGCTTTTAATCTAATCGCACCCACATTGGTTCTAAGCAAACTGAGTTCACCTGAATTTTTAGGTGTCAAACTGGCCATTGTCGTCGCCTTGGCATTTCCCATTTGCTATGGATTGCATGATTTTATCACTCACGGAAAGTTAAATTTCTTCTCCGGCCTAGGTGTCGTGAGCGTGGCCCTGACCGGCGGCATCAGTCTCATGGAACTCGACGCTATTTATATCGCCATTAAAGAGGCCTCCATACCTGCAATATTTGGCCTAGCTACGCTGATTTCCCTGAAAACATCGCAACCACTTATTCACACGTTTTTACTGAATGAAGCCATTTTGGAAACCCATAAAATCAAAAATGCCTTGGCAGAAAATGGCCGGCAGGCCGAGTTTGACAAGTTATTGTTTAATGCGTCGTGGATTTTAGCGGGATCATTTTTTCTTTCTTCAACACTCAATTATGTATTGGCCGTGATTATATTGACCGCGGATCCGGGAACCGTCCTGTTTAATGAGCAGCTCGGAAGAATGACCGCACTCAGTTATCCAGTGATCGCCCTGCCCGCCATGGTCGTTCTTACAGCCGATTTATTCTACCTCTTTAGAGGAATCACTCGACTGACAGGCATTCCGTTAGAAGGCATCGTAAAACAGAAATAGTAGGGGCAATAGAGCATGTGGTACGCAATAATTAGCCAAGATGTCGATGATAGCCTGGCCCAGCGACAGTCTGCACGAACGGCCCACCTCAACCGACTGCATCGGCTTAAAAATGAGGGGCGCTTATTAGTCGCAGGCCCCCACCCTGCAATCGACAACTCTGAGCCAGACGCAGCCGGTTTTACTGGCAGTTTGGTGATCGCCGAATTCGATTCATTAAAGGAGGCGCGGGCCTGGGCCGATGCTGACCCCTATGTTAGCGCCGGGGTCTACGCCTCAGTTAGCGTTAAACCCTTCAATAGAGTCCTACCTTAGAGCCAACTGACAGGGGTGAATCATTAGCTTTTTTGCCCGATCAAGGTATGATCCACCCCTTTATAACTATGAAAGAAGAACTATGATTATCCGACTTCTAACGATAGCGATGTTTTTAGGCGCCTTTACCGTCAATACTCGTGCTCAAGAGGCTGCTAACCCAGTAGCTGAGGACGCAACGAGTACCGATGAGACTGAGACGATAGTCCCAGTCCATAGTGCCGCAATGAAACCACAGCCGCGCTATGTCTCTGACCAATTCTATGTGCCTCTGAGAGAAGCCCCCTGTTCACGGTGCAAAATTGTCCATCGTGGATTGAAATCTGGCACCAAGCTTATGCTAATCCGACTTCAAGAAGGCTGGGCATTGACGAAGACGGGCAATGGCACAGAGGGCTGGGTCGAAGAACAGTTTTTGAGCGACACGCCGGTAGCACGGATGCAGCTGATTAAAGATCAGAAGACACTGCAAACCCTCAAAACACGCAACGACAAACTCGAAGAAATTATGCGGGAACTGCGCCAACAATCTAACGCGCTGCGCGGCGAGCTAGATAGCACCTCGGGCAACAACGACAACCTTGCGGTTGAACTTGCCAATATCAAAGAGATCTCTGCTGACGCCATCGCGCTGAATACTCAGAACCAACAGCTGGTTAAGAAAAATCATCTGCTGCAAGGGGACAATGACGTGTTAAAAGCTAACGTTGATAACATGAAAAAAGACCGCAGCAATCAGTCATTTTTATACGGCGGCATAACCGCGTTTCTCGGAGCTATATTAGTCGCCCTAATCCCTAAATTACGCGGTAGAAAACGTTTTTCAGAGTGGCAGTAGCTGTCAGGAATTACAGATCAAGAGGAACACAGAGACACCGTTCTCAACGATATTTTTGTAACGTTAAAAAGGAAATTTTGTAATGAAGAAATCATTATATAAGATGGTCATCTCTCTCGCATTGGCGTTTGCAATAGCGCCTACCTATGCAGCCTCGATCTATCCTCAGGTCCTTTTCAAAACAGACAAAGGCGATATCCTCGTTGAACTGTATCCTAAAAAAGCCCCCGTCAGTGTGGACAATTTTATAAAACACGTTAATGACTTCCATTACAATGGGTTAATTTTTCACCGAGTGATTAAGAAATTTATGATTCAAACGGGAGGCTTCACCTTCGATTTGACGCCCCGTGCAAGTGATCGACCGATGATAGCCAATGAATCTGACAATGGTCTAAAAAATAAGCGCGGCACATTATCAATGGCGCGCACCAACGATCCAGATAGTGCTCGAGCACAGTTTTTCATTAACCATAAATATAATCGGTCTTTGGATTATAAAGACGGCCGACCTGGCTATGCCGTTTTTGGCAAGGTCATCTCTGGTCTGAAAATAGTTGATATCATTGCAGAGGTCGAGACAACAAATGTTAAGGGCTATGCTGATGTGCCCGTTGAGCCGATTCGGATACTCAATGCCCGACTACTCAACCCAGAATCCATAGCGCTAATGCCTGAACAGAAAAAAAATAAAAAGCCCGCGTTTGAAAGACCAATCCCCATTCGGTAGCGGAGTAATCATATGGTCGCCCTTAGCATTAATCTCAATAAAATTGCCCTGATCAGAAATTCGCGAGAGGGCAGCTACCCCAATGTCATCAGCCATGCGCAGCTATGCATCGATGAAGGCGTCGAAGGTATTACGGTGCACCCGCGACCGGATCAACGTCATATTCGTCCCATTGATGTGCGTCAGCTGCATCAGCTAGTGAGCCCGCTCAGCACCGTAGAGTTGAATATCGAAGGTAACCCCTTCGCACCATCACTTGGCGACTACCCCGGTTTTATAGAATTAGTCAAAGAGTCTAAGCCGGAACAGTGCACCCTAGTGCCTGACAATAATGACCAGCTCACGTCTGATCATGGTTTTGACCTGAATATTACCGGCGAACAATTAATGCCGATTATTCAAGATCTCAAAGCACAGGGCATACGCATAGCACTGTTTATGGACCCTGATCCTGAGCAGATACGACTGGCCGCAGATCTTGGCGCAGACCGCGTTGAACTTTACACGGGGCCCTATGCAGCCGCCTGGGGCACCCGCAATCTGGACAGTATTTTCCAGCGTCATCTGGCTGCGGCAGAGCTTGCCACTTCTCTGGGCATGGGCGTTAACGCCGGCCATGATCTGAACCTAGACAATCTGACTAAGTTTGCGAGCATACCCAACCTGCTTGAAGTATCCATAGGTCATGCGTTTACCGTGGATAGTCTGACAATGGGTATGACCAACGCACTGCGGGCTTACAAGACATTACTTCGCTAGGTACAGCAATGCCTAACAACCTATCATCATTAACGCTGTCCTGTATTGGCGCCGGCCGTCTGGGCAAAACTCTCTGCCATCTTTTTTCTCAACATCTGCATATAGGGCAAATAATCAATCGTTCTGAATACTCTGCAAAGTCAGCCGTGGATTTTATTGGCGCAGGTCAGGCGCAGACCATGCCAGTCGAGCAGGCCGACATCTGGTTAATCGCCACTCCAGACGACGAGATCAAAACCGCCAGTGCAGCTCTTCGAGATTCTGGCGTACTGCGCAGTGGCGACACCGTCTTTCATTGCAGCGGCGTATTAAACGCATCAATGTTAGACCTCAATGGCTGCCAAACCGCTTCAGTACATCCGATTCACAGCTTTGCAGACCCGAGGCAGTCCATCAACCAGTTTGCTGGCACTCCCTGCGGCATGGAAGGCGACAGTCGCTCGATAGAACTACTGCAGGCGGTATTTCAGCAGGTGAAGGCCACACCCTTTATCATAGACAGTCAGCACAAGGCGCTCTATCACGCTGCCACCGTCATGACCTGCAACTATCTGGTCAGCCTGTTAGAACTGGGACAGCAAATGTTAGCTGCCTCCGGAGTTAACCAACACACTGTCTCCAGCCCGCTTGAACCGTTAATACGTCAGACACTGGATAATTATTTTAAGACCGACGCCATAAGTGCCCTCACCGGCCCCATCGCTCGAGGTGATGCCGCCACCGTAGCGTCGCACATACAGGCACTGCGGCAGCAGCCAAATAACTGGCAGCAGGTTTATAGCGCACTGGGCAACACCACCCGATTAATCGCTGAAAAGCAGGGACAAGCAAGTTTAGAAAACCTTACTGCAATTGACGCGCTTTTAAACGCAGGCGCAGAACCCCATGACTAAAGGCCACGAAGAAGATCCTCGCACCGACAGCGCTGAGTACGTCAAACGCAAAGCATTTTTTGATCAATTGATCACCGTGTACGGCCGCAAGCCCGTACTGGAAGTACTGCAGGACGATAGCCTAAAGATCTACCGCGTGCACCTAGCAGACTCTAACCGCGACGGTGGTATTATTGATCAGATCAAGCAGCAGGCAGCCACACGCAATATCGAAATCTGTTTTCACAGCCGCGCCGCCCTGTCGAGAATCTCACGCAACAGCAAACAGGATCAGGGCGCTGCCTGCGACATACACTGCCCTGGCTATAAGCCCTATGAACAGGCGCTGCAAGAGGCAATGACGGGGGCCATTATTGCACTCGACGGAGTCACCAATCCGCAGAACCTCGGCATGATCATTCGCAGTGTTACCGCCAGTCCAGCACATGGCCTGCTGCTTCCGAGTAAAGGAACAGCCGACATCTCCCCACTAGTAATCAAGGCCAGCGCCGGCACCTTATTTAAAGGTAACATACTTCGCTGCGACTCACTGCTCAGCGCCCTTAAAGACTTTCAAAAGCACGGTTATGCTGTATGCACTCTCACCTCACATCAATCAATTCCCATCGCAGAATTTGCCCCCAGCGGCCCGGTCGTATTTGTACTAGGCAACGAAAGCGAAGGCGTCAGCAAAGAAATAATGGCCCTGAGTGACCACCGCGTCGGCATTCCCATGGCCAATGGCATAGAGTCTTTAAATGTTGCAGTCACAGCGGCACTGATCGCCTTTAGGCTTTAATGCGATCATATAGTCTCGGGTATGTTTAATTACCTTGAGAAACGTCAGGAATGACTTATCTTTTGCATGGTCCGGAATCACCGATGTGACCGGAGATCGATTACTCAACAAGTGATGCTACCTAACCACCAGTTACCGAACAAGCACTACTGGCATATAGCATCAGCATTTTCCTGACCACAGTCTAGCTAGTTAACCGGCTATAAAGGATCGCAAACCACAACCGGAATTTGGCGATGCGTGGCCGCCTGGTAATCTGTATAAGGCGCATAGTAATCCGCCATTAGATCCCATAATCTGGCCCGCTCATCACCTCCGGCAATTCTCGCGACCCCCTTGAACTTGTCATTACCAACTTGCAGGTCTACATCAGGATTGGCTTCCAAATTTAGAAACCATGCGGGATGGAACCGAGCACCTCCCTTGGAGGCTATCACGCAAAATCCGCCACCCTCTAAGGGCCGATAAATTAGTGGTAATACCAATTGTTTCTCTGATCTTCGTCCGGTCGTCGTTAATAACAGGGTAGTTAGCAATCCAACGCCACCACCTATGCTCGAATCCCAGAGGTGGCCGGCCTCCCCATCCCGAAGATAAATACCAATGTGTTCTTTAATCCAAGAGGGTAACCCAGGGGCAATATTTATTTCTGTCATCGTCTTTTTCCATTATCAATTGGAACTAAATGGCCCCAGATTTTTGATTTTTACAGGTGCCAAGGATTGTTGGCAAGTGACGAGGGAACTTCGTCTACAAAAAACTGCATCAAGGTGTGCTTAGATACCCCCTTGCAGTTCAATCAATCATAAGCACTAAGCCTTGGCGGGATCGCTGCTAACATACCATAGCGGTGAGAACAGTGCCGTTAACACAGCAACCGCAAAAGTGATGACTGATACGGCCATAAATGCTGTTGTCAGACCGACACTTTCGACTGTCACACCGCAGGCCCAAGCACCCAGTGGCGCGCCACCGAATAGGCACAGCTGGTAGACCGATGCGGCTCGTGAGCGCAGTAACAGGGGAACCTGGTTGTGTAAAATGGTCCGCCCCAATGTCATCGACAGACCTGAGCAAGCGCCCCATATATAAATCAGGGGGAACAGTAGCCACATACTGGGCGCAGCAGCGACAACACCCACCATGCTGCCGCGCAGTAGGAAACTGATAACCATCAGCCGACCGGGACGATTGAACATTTTACTGCGCTTCATTACACCAAAATTGGCGCTGACGATACCCAGTGAAAAGACAATCTGTAGCGTGGCATAGAGCCCTGCTCCTCCGCCATACAGCTCACGGGCAATTAATGGCATACCCACTAAATAGACACCGAAGGCTAAAAAACCAGTGGCGAATACAATCATCAGTAGATGCAGCAGGCCTTTGTCGTCACGAAATAACTGCAGCCCTTCGCGCAGTTCTTGCCAGCTATGTTTAATGGTTTTGTTCTCTTTAACCGGTCCTGCATCTCCTATGGGAACTGGATGGCTGCGTTTGATCAGTACCGAACTCACCACTAAAATAGCCATCTGAAAGGCGAGTAGCTGTGGCAGACTGACGATGTCCAGCTGCCCCGCTACCCAAAAGCCAACGGCCTGCGCAATAAACTGCATCATCATTACTTTGGCCACGGTCTGATGGATCAGCTCGGGCGCCGCAAAACCAAGCATACTCTCGCGGGCAGGCTGTACAAATGCTGAAATCGTACCAAACGCGATACCGAACAACAGCAAAAGATTAAAAGTCAGCTCCCCGGTCACCACCGACACCATTAAAACGGCCAGTGGTACTAGATAAATAAAATACAGAAAGGCAAGCCAGGTACCTCGATGACGGCGGTCTGAAATCACACCACCGGGAAGAATAAACAGCAGATTCGGCAGTAATACAGCCATCTGCGCTAGACCTAGGCGGCTTGGGGATTCCATTAGGACACCGACTACTAGCCAGGGAAATAAAACCTTGTGCAAGCCCATGGCCAGATTGCTGGCGCCCATAGCAGCGAGATAGTAACCAAAAGAAAACTGTTGACTCGGCACCTATTTCCGACGCTGGCGCAGCATCGCAATCAGGCGTCCTAGTAAGGCGGCCGCGGCGACAATGACAGTTAAGCCGACGATTACCTTCAGGAGGTTGGAAGTGATTTCAGCGGCAGGTACGTCGTAGACTTTAACCGCCATCAGCAGAAAGGCAAAACAGCCCAGCATGGAGGCTATCCATGTTAAGCGTTGTTGTATTTGTTTTTTCAAATTAGACATCTAACAACCTTTGCTATCAAATATTGTTTTAACGACTTACTTAAGTAACTCTCAGCGAACCCATAGGTTGGGCTCATAAGGGTAATTAGATCCTCGTATTGCACTTTAACCACGGCTCTCTCGATTACAGCCCCGACGCTAAAAACGCGACAAATTCCTCTTCTGTCATCACCGGAATATCCAGTGACTGGGCCTTGGCTAGTTTTGAGCCGGCGCCCGGCCCCGCCACCACATGGGAGGTCTTGACCGAGACACTGCCCGCTACCTTGGCACCGAGTTCCTGCAGGCGTTCTTTGGCCTCCGCGCGGCTCATAATTTCGAGACCGCCAGTCAATACCCAAGTCTGGCCTTTTAATGGCTGCGATGCCAGAGTATTTTGATCGACATCGGACCAGCTGACGCCAGCCTCGCGCAATGCTTCAATAATAGATAGATTGTCCGGATTGCTGAAAAAGTTAACGATATGCTTGGCGACAACGGGGCCAATATCATCGATATCCAAAAGCTGTTCAGCATCGGCTTTCATCACTGACTCTATGGAGCCAAAATTAGTTGCCAGAGTCTGCGCAGTGGCCTCCCCGACTTCCCGAATACCCAAGGAATATAAAAACTTAGACAAGGTCGTTTCTTTACTCACGTCAATGGCCGCCACAAGATTGCTGGCGGACTTGTCGGCCATACGCTCAAGACCGGAAATTTTTTCAGGCGTTAATTCGTAGAGATCTGCTACTGAATAGATAGCACCGACATCAACCAAGAGCTCGACTAACTTGTCACCAAGACCATCGATGTCCATCGCTTTGCGCGAGGCAAAATGTTTAATCGCCTCTTTGATTTGCGCACCACAAAACAGTCCGCCAGAACAGCGCGCTACGGCTTCGCCCTCGGCCCTCTGCACCGATGACTGGCAGACCGGACAGCGGTCAGGAAAGACGATAGCCCGCGCATCAGGACGCCGTCTTTCAAGTACCACTTTGGCAACCTTGGGTATCACATCCCCCGCCCGTCGGATAATAACCATATCGCCCACACAGACGCCCAGACGATTAATTTCATCCCCATTGTGCAGGGTGGCATTACGGACCGTGACGCCACCGACAAAGACTGGTTCCAGTCGTGCCACTGGCGTAATTGCGCCCGTACGGCCCACCTGAAATTCGACGTCGAGCAGCCGGGTCATTTCTTCTTGCGCAGGAAATTTACGCGCAATAGCCCAGCGCGGGGCCTTGGCGACAAAGCCCAATCGGCGCTGCAGCGCAAGGTCATTGACCTTGTAGACGATACCGTCGATATCATAGGTCAGTTTATCGCGACGCTCGGCCATAGCGCGATAATAGTCTTTACAGGCCTCCACACCTCTAACCACCTGCAGGTGTTCATTAATTTTAAAGCCCCAACAACCCAGAGTTTGTAGCATTTGGATATGACTACACGGCGTTACCTCGGCTTCAAACTGGCCCACGGAATAGGCACACATTTCTAGATTTCGGCTGGCCGTTACTTTAGAGTCTAGCTGCCGCAGGCTACCCGCTGCTGCGTTGCGCGGATTGACAAAGGTCTTTTCACCGGCGACCATAGCTTTAGCATTCAGCGCATCAAAACTGGGACGGGGCAGATAGATCTCGCCACGCACTTCTAACAATTTGGGAATATTGTCGCCGCGCAGTTTCAGCGGGATACTGTTGATGGTCCGAACGTTCGCCGTTATATCTTCTCCCAGTGAGCCATCGCCACGCGTAGCACCACGAACGAGCCGCCCATTTTCATAGAGCAAACTGACAGCAACGCCATCAAGCTTGGGCTCACAGGCAAATTCTATTTCACTTGGATCTTTAAGCGCGGCATAATTTAAACGATCTTTGAGTCTGCGATCAAAGTCATCTAGCTCGGTATCGCTAAAGGCATTATCCAGCGACAACATAGGCATCGCATGGCGTACCTGAGTAAATGCATCTAGCGCCTTACCACCGACTCTCTGACTGGGCGAGTCGTCACTCAATAGCGCTGGATGCTGTTGCTCAAAATTTTTCAGCTGAAGCATTTGACGATCGTATTCACTGTCGGGAACAGAGGGATCGTCCAAAACGTAGTAGCGATGATTGTGCTGATTTAACGTATCTTTGATACGTTCATATTCCACTAGAACGCTCGTCGGAATATTTTTCATAGTATCGCCGTTTAATTCAGCTATCTTGGCCGTGCCGAAAAGACACATCGCGGGCACGGTGCCGGTAATGGTCTATAGTCTGTGCGGTCATTGAACTGCGGGACTCGTCCATGACATTGAGGTCTAACGCCGTCGCCATAACATCGATGGCTTTGATCATAATTTCAAACGCTTCGACCGGCTCTTCTATATCATCAAGCGCCATAAACAGGGTCACACCCGGCACCTGAAGCTGACGAATCGTATTCAAATCAAAGGTGCCGGGATTCAGCAAATTGGCCATACTAAATAGTACCGGCCCGGACCCGTCGTCAAGTAGATGTCGGTGGAAAATTTTCATCGCCCCATAGCGAAAGCCGACACCGAGAATAGTGTTGAGCAACTTTTCGCCGGTCACCATCTCGCCTTTATTGGCCATAAGATGAATCACCAAAACATCCTGCGCTGACTCATTATCATTGCTGGGTATTTCCTCTCGGGAGCTGGAAGCCTTTACGGATTCCGCCTCGGGCTTTTGGACCCCTGGCGGCCGATCAAATATTGCACTGTCTAGATCAAAGATTGCCTGGGAAGGTTCAGGTTCAAAGCCAAAACTTGTCAAGCCATGCAGTCTGTCTTCGGCATGACGTAACTGATCGTCATCACGAATACCCACGACCCTTGATTGACCTAAGGGAAACTCACCAGCGGCCAATGGCTTTGCAGCACCATCATCGGTATCAGCGGCTGATTTACGCAGTTTGCGCGACGACATTTGTAGGTTTTCATAGCGATTGTTTTTCACACGCCGCGCGCCATCGAGCAGAATGGCAACTACCACGAGTACCCCGATTGTTATTAATATTTCCCGCGGCCCAAAAACGTCCATATTACCGAGTTACCTAACAATTAATTATGGTGTGATTCTTATCACTTTTTGTTTTAACAAAACCGTCTTCTCACGATCAGGCTTCTGCCAACTCGGCAGCTTGATTAACATCTACTGTCACTAGTCTGGAAACCCCCGGCTCATGCATGGTCACACCAATCAGTTGATTTGCCGCTTCCATAGAAATCTTGTTGTGTGTGATAAAGATGAACTGCACCTCTGACGACATCTCTTTTACCATGGCCGCATAGCGACCAACGTTGGCGTCATCTAAAGGAGCATCAACCTCATCCAGCATACAAAAAGGTG
>Ga0209709_10002658_pt1 | contig 15365 bp, 11 predicted proteins | sample ArcticOcean_MG_C_2_FD_187435 | JGI IMG/M metagenome (GOLD analysis project Ga0209709, IMG submission 187435) | Marine microbial communities from western Arctic Ocean - ArcticOcean_MG_CB4_136 (SPAdes) (version 2) | ecosystem: Environmental > Aquatic > Marine > Oceanic | place: Arctic Ocean... | reverse complement strand
CAACATTAGCTTCATCTAGATTAATCTGGAAAAGATTATCTTTAAAAAAGATATCTAGATACAGAGACTTTTCTTCAAACTCAGGTAATATCTTATCTAAAAAGATTGAATAAGTGTAATCAGATGTAATATTATCTAAGATTAATAAGCCGCCTTGTTTTAAGTGATTTTCTAGTAATACTACGTCTTGATTAGTTAGTTTTAAATAATCATTGTTACATATCAGTATAATGGGATAAGAAGATATATTTTCTATAGATAGTTCAATATTATTTTCGGTAGTTAAAGCAATCTTTGATCTTTCATTAAGGTAATTAAGCATATTCATAGTTGCTTCCTTGTCACATTCGCCTAACAATAAAACTTTTTGATTTTGAGCAAATATAATAGAATGAAAAGAAATAGTTATTATTCCCAATATTGTTATAAATTTTTTCATCGTTATTTACAATTTAGGTTTTAATTTTCTTTAAATGAACAAACAGAAATCAATTATTAAAATTTTATTTTTTATATCAATCACTTTCTTGTATCCTCAAGAGAAGGATTTCGAAAAATCTATCTTAAATGCTGAACAAAAAATTGAGCAAATTAAGGAAGCTATTAAAAGAAATAATAATGAAATAAATGGGCTTAAAACCAAAACACAACAAACGAATAAGATTTTAAATATCACAAAAAAGAACATTCAAAACTCTCAAAATCTTATTAAGGCTTATAATAAAAAAATAGATTTATATGATAAGCAGTCAACCAATTTAAAGAATGCTATTATTGCTAATAACAATGAAATGGAATTAATTAAAAAGCAGTATGCGGAACGATCAATTAATCTATATAAGAAAAAAAATCAGGAACTAAGAAGTTTAATTTTTAATTCTAATAGTCTTAATCAAATGGTATACAGAGTAAAGTATTATAATATTATTTCAGAGCTAAATGAAGCGAGTATAAATAAGCTTAACAAATCACAGTTCTATAATAAAAAGAAGAATAAAGAAATTAAAGTGCTATTAGAGGATGTAGATAGGAGTAAAAAGTTAAAAAATAATGAGCTCAAATCACTGGATCAGAAAAAAAAGTATCAAGAAAAACTAATATCTGATTTAAAGAAAGAGCAAGTATCAATTAGGAAAGAAATACAAAAACAAACAACTAAAATTAATGCGCTAGAATCATTGCGTAAGAATATTATTGAAGCAAAGAAAAAGTATGATTCAGAGCAATTAGCAAAACTAAAGACTATTAAAACAAATATTAAAGAGTATAAAGGAAAACTGATTTGGCCTGTTAAGGGTAAAGTTGTTAAGAGTTTTGGACCGCAATGGAACCCTAAACTAAATACAACTTTAGATAACCCAGGTATCGATATTACAGCTAGTTCAAAAACTCCAGTAAAAAGTGTCTTCGATGGATTAGTCACTACTATCACATTTATACCAGGATATGGCACTACTGTAATCATTGATCATAATGGTGGATATTTTACAGTTTTTACACATCTAGAAAATTTATTAATTAGTGAAAATATGATAGTGAAAGAAGGTCAAGAAATTGGTTTTGTTTCAAGTAATAATATTATACACTTTGAAATCTGGGGTAATAATCAAAAATTAAACCCAGTACAATGGATAAAAAATGGATATAAGTAAGTTACAGCCTAAGTCTTGGGATTATATCCAATCAATTATTTCTAAAGATAGGGTTGGAAACGCATATCTTATTCACGGTCCGAGTGGTTCGGGCAAAGAAGCATTTGCATTAGAATTTTGTAGCTTGATTACTGGATTTGAGTTAAGGCAATTTATAAACAATCCAAATATTTTCCTTATTCTTCCTGCAGACAGTGATTTTTATAAGAATTTATTTAAAAGTTCTAAAATGGATGACAAAGAATACCAGGAGTGGAACAATTATTGGAAAGCAAAATTAGTATTTCCGTTAAAGAAAAATAAACTATCTCATAGTAAGCGTATTCCTATTAATGTCTTGAAAAATCTTAAAAAAAATATTTTTTTTAAATCCGAACATAAGAAAGTAGTAATTATTTTTGATGCGCATTCTCTATCCGAAGGGTCTTCTGAATCTGCAAATGCTTTACTAAAGATATTAGAAGAGCCACCAAATAACACCTCTTTTTTATTAGTAACAGATTCTGTTAATAATATTTCATCAACTATTGCCTCAAGATGTCAGATGATTAATATACCAAGAATTTCATCAGAGAATCTTGTCGATCTACTAGCTAGAAAGAAAAATTTTGATTCAAATATTATATCATTTTTATCTAATAATAATTTAGAAAAAGTAGATTTGTTGGATGAGCACTCTAAAGAGTCTATCATAGGTATTATCAGTAGATATATTGATTGTGTCGAGTATGATACTGCAGAATCAGTGGCATTATTTTCTGAACAAACACTATTAAACTTTAATAGTAAGAAAGAATTTTTTTATTTCGAATTAGATATAATTAAAAAATGGCTTGAATGCACCCTACTTATTAAAGAATCAATTACTATTCCATTTGAATGGGAAGATTTTACTAATTTAGGAGAAGATTTTTTATCTAAAAATAAAAATTCTGATATATTATCTTTATTAAAAGAAATTGAAATATGCTTGAGTAATTTGAAGTCAAATAATGCTCCAAAATTATCCATAATGAATATGATTATAAATAGTCATAACTCATTAAATTAGATTATGAAAAAATATTATATCACAACACCAATCTATTATGTTAATGACAAGCCTCATATAGGCCATGCATATACAACTATTCTAGCTGACACTCTATCAAGATTCCGCAACCTAATTGGAGATACTTCTTTTTTCTTAACAGGATTAGATGAGCATGGTCTTAAAGTCCAACAAGCTGCTGAAAAAAATGGAGTTACTCCAGCTGTGCATTGCGACACAATGGCTCCAGCATTTATTGAATTATGGGAAAAATTGAATATTAATTATTCAGATTTTATACGAACTACGGACAAGCGACATACAAAGATTGTACAAAATATATTAAACCAAGTGTATGACAACGGAGATATATACCAAGATGAGTATGAGGGATGGTATTCGATATCTGAAGAAAGATTTATTACAGAGAAAGAAGTAGAAAGCGGTCTTTTTGGTGAAGTCAAAAAAATTAAAGAAAAGAATTACTTTTTTAAAATGAGTAAATATCAATCAGAGTTAATTGAAAAGATAGAAAGTAATGAATTATCTATACAGCCTAAGAGTAGAAAGAATGAAGTATTAGGATTCTTAAAAAATGATTTATCTGATCTATGCATCTCTAGGCCTAAGGCTCGATTAGAGTGGGGTATTGAAATTCCATTCGATAAAGACTATGTAACATATGTATGGTTTGATGCATTGATTAATTATATATCTGCCCCAAAGTATTCAGAAGACAACAAAATATTTGACTTGCACTGGCCTGCCGATGTTCATTTAATAGGTAAAGATATATTAACTACTCATTCAGTATACTGGCCTACCATGTTGATGTCATTAAATCTACCTTTACCAAAAACTATCTTTGCACATGGTTGGTGGCTAACTGATGATAAAAAAATGAGTAAATCTCTTGGTAATGTTATTAGCCCTTTGATGTTAGTTGATGAATTCGGAGTTGATCCAGTTAGATATTACTTGATGAGTGAAATGGTTTTAGGACTAGACGCTACTTTTTCAATGGATTCTTTTACTAAAAAATATAATAGTGATTTAGCTAATGACTTAGGAAACCTAGTAAGTCGAGTATGCACATTGATTAGCAATAATTTTGATGATAAAATGCCTAGTTATAACGCTAAAGATAGTGAGTTATCAGAAAGATTTAATTCTATCAATATAAAAGAACACCTAGATCATTTTAAAATAGATGGGTTGCTTCACGAAGTTATGAGTTTTATAAGATCTGTAAATGGTTATATGGAAAAAAACCAACCATGGAAGCTTGTTAAGGAAGATAAAGAATCAGCTGGAAATATTTTATATCATGCTTCAGAAGCTTTGAGAGTGTCAGCTATTATGCTTTCGCCTGTTATGCCAGAGAAGTCCAAAGAAATACTTGCAGCTCTAGGAGCTACAGATTTGAAGTTAGAATGGGGTATTTTAAAGTCTGGCGATAAGATTTTTAAGACAGGTCCAATCTTTCCGAGAATTATCCAATGACACTTATTGATACACATGCTCACTTATATTATGACGATATATATAATAATCTAGATAGAGTATTAGATGAAGCAAATAAGAATGATGTTAAAAAAATTGTATGCATTGGAACTGATTTAAGTACATCTAAACAATCCGTAGATATAGCAAATAAATATGATAATGTTTATGCTGCAGTTGGCATTCATCCTCATGATTCAAAAGATACCCCTAAAGATTATATAAAAGATCTTGAAAATCTTGCGCTTAGTAGTAAAAAAGTAGTAGCTATAGGTGAAATAGGTATTGATCACTATAGAAATATATCTCCAAAAGATATTCAAGAGAAAGTGATGATAGAGCAAATGGAATTAGCTGAATCATTATCACTTCCAATTATCTTTCATAATCGAGATGCAGATAAAGATATCTTAGAAGTTCTTAAAAGATATCCATTTGATAAAGCTTTAGCTCATTGCTATTCAAGTGATATAAGTTTTGCTGAAAAATTGCTTAGTTTAAATGTATTATTATCTTTTTCGGGTAATGTCACATTTAATAATTCTATTAATCAGTCTGCAATTCAAAATATTACGCTCAAAGATTTTGTATTAGAAACAGATTGTCCTTTTCTAGCTCCTCAACCGTTTAGAGGTAAGCCAAATGAGCCAAAATATGTTAAAGATATAGCATTATTCGTATCAAATTTGCTAGATATAGAATTTGAAGAAATAGCAAAAGAAACGACAAATAACGCTGAGCTATTTTTTAAAATATAATGGTATTCGCTAAAAAAAAATGGGGCCAAAATTTTCTTGTAGATAATAATCTATTAGATAAAATCATTAAGACAATTAATATTACTGACAATGAAAATGTATTAGAGATTGGTCCGGGACAAGGAGCTTTAAGCGAAAAGTTAGTTGATGTTGCGAAAAGTTTATCTATGGTAGAGATAGATCCTGATTTAATTAAAATTTTAGAGGTACATGAAAAGTTGTCAGGCTTAAAGATTATTAATCAAGATATCTTAAAAGTAGATTTAAATAGCTTAAAGATTAATTCTCCAGTAGTTGTAGGCAATATACCTTACAATATTACTTCCCCAATTATTTTTTGGTTAATTGATCATATCGATAGTTGGGATAGAGCATATTTGATGGTGCAGAAAGAAGTTGCTCAACGTTTAACAGGAAAGATAGGTACAAAAGATTATAGTCGAGTGACTGTTATGACGGGGTTATTTTTTGATATTAAAATTTGTTTTTCTATTTCACCTAATGTCTTTATTCCTAGGCCAAAAGTACAATCTGCGTTTATTTCTATCGAAAAAAGATCAGGCTTTAATAAGAATGATGTAGATATTAAGAAATTCAGTCAAGTAGTAAGGATGGCATTTAATCAGAGAAGAAAAATGTTAAGAAATTCATTATCAACACTAGATATTGATTTAGATACTTGTAAGATAGATTTTAAGAGAAGACCGGAGCAGTTAACAGTGGATGAGTTTATCGACATATCCAATAATATTATATGATAATTGGCATTTCTCATTTTTATCGTTAAGTTTCCGCACTATGATAGAAGTAAATATAAAAGACAATGAATCGCTTGAAAGAGCGTTAAGACGTTTCAAAAAAAAATGGGAGCGTTCTGGCGTACTTAAAGATGTAAAAAGAAAAGCTTTTTACGAAAAACCAAGTGTCACCAAAAGAATTGCAAAAAAACAAACTATTCGTAGAGCTATTAGACTAGCAAAATTCAATAATTAGTCGAATAACTCCTCTTTCTATTTTCCAAAAAATGTTCTAATCTCCGATATGCTTATAAGAAGTGCATCAGGACTCAGAGGTATTGTCAAAGATGATTTCAGTCCCCAAATGATTAATCAATATATTATGTCATTTATTTCTAATCAAAATATTACTTCATGTGTCATTGGAAGAGATGGTAGGTCTTCTGGTAAAGAAATATCACAATGGGTTATTAATGCCCTTACTAAATATGGAGTCAATGTAGATAGCTGTGACCTGTCAACAACTCCTACTATTCAATTAATGACAGAAAAAGATAAATATGATGGTGGAATTGTAATTACAGCTAGCCACAATCCAACTGAATATAATGGATTAAAATTTCTTCAAAAAGATGGCACATTCTTATCGCCAGGCCAGTGTAATACCTTATTTACATCCGTAGATAATAAGTTGGTGCTAAATGAATCAGAAGTAATAGGAGAAGTATCAGATTATACTTCTGCAGATGAAGAACACATTGCTAAAGTATTTGCTGCACAATGTATTAATATTAATTTTATTCAATCTAAAAAATTTAAAGTAGTAATAGATGCAGTTAATGGGGGTGGTTCCAATATTTTACCACAACTATGTAAAGAGTTAGGGTGTGATGTGACAATAATTAATTGTAATGGTGATGGTAATTTTACAAGAGTTGCTGAACCACTTGCAGAAAATTTGAAAGATTTAGAAGAAAAAGTTTTAGAAGTCGGTGCTGATATTGGTTTTGCTACCGATCCAGATGGAGATAGACTATCTATAGTCTCAAATACAGGTGAAGCTGTTGGTGAAGAGTATACTTTAGTTCTAGCCTTTAAAAATTTTATTAATTATCAAGACAGTACCATAGTAACAAATTTATCTACATCAAGAATGATTGATGATGTTTCATCAGGTTCAATTAGAACAAAAATTGGTGAAGCTCATGTTGTTGAAAAGATGAAAGAATTAAATATTAGTATTGGAGGAGAAGGAAACGGTGGAGTGATTTTAAAAGAAGTTCATCTTGGAAGAGATTCTTTAGTTGCTATAGCAATGGTATTAAATCTTCTATCCAACGACGATAAACTTATAAATGAAATTATTTCTGAGATTCCTGAATATGTATTTATTAAAGATAAAATTAATATTGATGATTCAATAGATTTTGATAGCCTTGCTACTCTATTCGATTGTGACCAAATTAACCAAGATGATGGAATTAAATTTAGTTGGCCTAATAAATGGATTCATATTAGAAAATCAAATACTGAGCCAATAATTAGAATTTTTGCTGAAGCAAAAACTAGAAATGAAGTAAATAAGTTAATCCAAACTTTAAAAGATTATTTAAAATGAAACTACTAGATTCAAAATACTCTCCAAGCATTTTAGAAAAAAAATGGTACGACTATTGGATGGGAAAGAACTATTTTTCTTCATCACCATCGGAAGATAAGGAAAATTATACTATTGTAATTCCACCACCCAATGTTACTGGTAAGCTGACAATGGGACATGTTTTAAATAACACTATACAGGATATACTCACTAGAAAAGCAAGAATGGAAGGAAAGAATGTATCTTGGATTCCTGGAACAGACCATGCTTCCATAGCTACTGAATCAAAAGTATCTAAAATGTTAGAAGATAAAGGAATTAATAAAAAAGATATTTCCAGAGAAGAATTTTTAACCCATGCATGGGATTGGAAAGAGAAATATGGCGGGATTATTCTTGAACAACAGCAAAAATTAGGCAATTCATGTGACTGGGATAAGCTTACTTTCACAATGGATAAAGACTATTCTAATGCTGTTCTAGAATCATTTGTAAGATTATACAATAAAGGGCTAATTCATAAAGGAAATAGACTAGTTAATTGGTGTCCAAAATCTCAAACTGCCTTAAGTGATGAAGAGGTCATTTTTAAAGAAGTTCAAGGTAAGCTTTGGTATATAAAATATCAAGTTCAAGACTCTGATACATTTATTGAAATTGCAACTACCAGGCCAGAGACAATGCTTGGTGATGCTGCTATAGCAGTAAATCCATCAGATGAAAGATTTAAAAATTTGATTGGTAAAAATGCAATTTTACCTCTTGTTAATAAAACTATTCCAATTATTGCCGATAAAATGGTAGACCCTGAATTTGGTACAGGTTGTGTTAAAATTACACCTGCACATGATCCAAACGACTATAATGTTGGGAAAAATCATGCACTGGAAATGTTAAATATTATGAATCCAGATGGATCAATCAATTCTAATGCTGCTGATAAATATATTGGGATGACTAGAGAAAAAGCTAGAAAGCAGATTATTAACGATTTAGAAGTAGAAGGTTCTTTACTAAAAGAAGAAGACTATACTCATAAGATAGGATATTCTGAAAGAGGAGATGTCCCAATAGAGTATTATTTATCTAATCAATGGTTTCTAAAGATGAAAGAACTTTCTAAGCCTGCTATGGAAGTGGTTAAGTCAGGTGAAATAAAATTTTATCCTAATCATTGGGTGAAAACATATAATCATTGGATGGATAATATCCAAGATTGGTGTATTAGTCGCCAATTATATTGGGGTCATCGTATTCCAGTATGGTATAAAAAAGGTTCTGATTATAGTAACCCAGAAAATTGGTATGTATCTACAACTCCACCTGAAGATATTGAAAATTGGGAGCAAGAAGAAGATGTGTTAGATACATGGTTTAGTTCATGGTTATGGCCATTCGGAGTTCATGGTTGGCCTAATAATAAAAAATTGATAAAACAATATTATCCAACTGATATATTGGTGACCGGTCCAGATATTATATTTTTCTGGGTGGCAAGAATGATTATTTCTGGTATAGAATTCTTAGATGAAATACCATTTAAAGATGTTTATTTTACTAGCATCTTAAGAGATGATACTGGAAGAAAATTAAGTAAATCTCTTGGAAATTCGCCAGATCCAATTGAATTGTTTGAAAAATATGGTACAGATGCGACTAGATTTTCAATTATGTTAATGTCTCCGCAGGGATCGGATGTCTATTTCTCTGAGAATGGTTTAGAAATAGGTAGAAATTTCATGAATAAAATTTGGAATGCCAGCAGATTTATTATGATCAATCATGAAGAAAATTTTACTGACTCCTTAGATAAAGAGTCATTGGATATATATGATAGATGGATCCTTTCAAAGCTCGATACTACTCTTGAAAAAGTAAATATTCACTATGATAATTATCAATTTAATGAAGCAATCAAAGTAATCTATGATTTTACATGGAATGAATTTTGTAATTGGTATATTGAAATTGCTAAAATCAAATTTAATAGCTCAGATAAATTAGAAAAAAATAATGCATTCCTTGTTTCTAAGGAAGTATTGAAGAAAGTCTTATTAATATTACATCCTATTGCTCCTTTTATAACGGAAGAAATTTGGAGTTATTTAAAAAATGATTCAGATACAGATATTATTATATCTGCTTGGCCAACTATTGGCTCCAATAGACTAAAATATAATGAAAATAAAGTAGCCTCTTTAAAAGAAGTAGTGATTGCAATTCGTACAATTAGATCAGAATTAAACGTAGCGCCAACTAAGAAAATTAGTGCATCAATTTCTGTTAAAAATGCTGCTGATGAATTATTATTCAATAGTTTGAAAAGTATGATTATGTCTTTAACTAATCTAGAAAGCTTAGATATTGAAATAAATCTAGACAAGCCAGAGCAATCTGCAGTTGGTATATGTAAAAATTGTGTTACATATGTACCATTGGGAGATTTAGTTGATCCTAAAGAAGAAATACTAAAATTGAATAAAAGATTAAAGGATATTGACAGTTTTATTGTAGGAATTCAAACAAAATTAAGCAATAAAGCATTTACAGATAAAGCACCGGAAAAAATTGTTAATCATGAAAAAAGTAAATTAGATGATTTTATCATTGAAAGAGAAAAAATAATTGCCAATATTGGTATGTTAAAATGAAAAAATTATTAATAGTAATATTTACTCTAAATATTCTACTTGCTCAGCAAGTAGAGCCAATTCAAAATAATAGAACTTTAACAATCTATAAAGATAGCTTTGCTGTCATAAAAGAACCAATTTTATGGAATTTAAAAGATGGAAAAAATAATACATCTTTTAACAATCTTTCACCAAATATTGTGTTTGATTCACCTTTTTTAAATATTGAAGGCGTAGAAGTTGGATCTCAAACATTAAATAAGAATTTTTATTCTACAGATTCTTATCTTAAAAAAAATATTGGATCATTAGTCGAGGTTAAACCCACAAATGATTCTGCAGTACAAGGAGCTTTATTAGATATTAATTCGTCATCTGTGTCTATTAATACAAATAAAGGACTTATGATTTTTCAAAGATCTAGAATTGAATACGTTTTACTAAAATCAAAACAAATTCAAAATAAATTTACTCCACAAATTTCGTGGGAAATTTTTTCTGAAGGCTTAAATAGTATTACAGCAGAGTTGACTTACTTGACCTCAGGTTTTAGCTGGAAGCCAATCTATAAACTACAGTTAGATAGTATAGGCTCTAATGCAGCTCTTAGTATAAACGCTGAAGTAGTTAATGGCTCTAATATGAATTTACTGGGAGTAGATATAAAGGTTGTAGAGGGATTAGTTCCTATTGGTAGAAGCAAACCTAATAATATGGCAATGGTTGCTTCTAGGATGTCGGGAATGACTGAAAAAACAAATCAGTTAGGAGATTTTTATATTTTTAGTTTAGGAAGTAATATGAATTTAAAAGCTCTGGAGACTATTCAATTTCCTTTAATGCCTAAAACAGAAATAGAATATGAAAAGAAATATATTTTTCAAAATTCAGAACGTGATCAAAAAGATGAGCCACTAAGTATTGAGATTTCATTTGAGAATTCTAAAGAAAATAATTTAGAGTTACCCCTACCTTCTGGTGTAGTCTATCTTTATGAAAAAGATATAAATGGAGAATTATCCTTCATTGGTAAAAATAATTTGAGTCAACTATACAAGGGTGGTAACGCTGTATTGGATGCAGGAAAAGCATTTGATATTATAGGTAAACGTAGAATCTTAAATTTTGATCGTCAAAATAAAAGTGAAGAGTCAACTATATCAATTCAAATTATGAATACCTCTAACACATCTATAAAAGTTAAAGCCATTGAAAAAATTGTTGGAGATTGGGTAATTAAAGAATCTTCAAGTATGTATATCAAAGACGACGCATCTACTATTTACTTTCCATTAGAGATCCAACCTAATAGCTCTGAGCTGATTACATATACATACAGAAAAGAATGGAAGTAATGTCCATTTATGGAACTCAATAATTCTTCTAATTTATTAGAAACTCCTATTCAATACATTAAGGGCGTTGGTCCAAGAAGAGCTCAAGTCTTAGAATCTCTTAATATTCATACCATTAAAGATCTATTATATTATTTCCCAAGAAAATATCTAGATAGAACATCAATACAGCTAATAGGCTCTATAAAAACAGATATGGATGTTAATATTGTAGGTAGAGTGAAGTCTGTTAATTTAAGAAAAATGAAACGCGGCAATTTTCTGACAGCAACACTTGCAGATCATACTGGCTCGGTTAGATTGATGTGGTTTAATGGATCTGATTATATCTATCAATCTCTAAAAGAAGGAGATTTATTAGCTGTTCATGGTAAGGTAGCTGACTATAAAGGAAGCGTTCAAATTGTGCATCCTGAATATGATAAATTGAATGCGAATGAAATATCGCTCAGTACTGGATTTGTAATTCCCGTATATCCTTTGACCGAAGATTTAAAGAGGTCAGGTCTTGATAATAGAAACTTGAGGAAGATCATTTATCTTGCTTTAGAGTCTCTTGATAGCATTGAAGATCATTTTGACGAAAAACAGCAAAAGGAATTTGAAATTTGTTCTCTAGAGTCTGCATTGAGAAATATTCACTTTACTAATAACGTTGATAAATTAAACGAATCAATACATCGACTTAAATTTGATGAACACTTTTTCTTACAAATTCTTTTAGCGTTAAGAAAAAAGAAAATAAAGGAAAATCGTTTTACTCCAATAGGATTTAAGACTAAATATTATAATCAAATATTTAAAAATTTGAGTTTTGAATTGACTGGTAGTCAAAAACAGGTTCTTAGAGAAATCATTGATGATTTTTTATCAGAAAATCCAATGAATCGTATGATACAAGGGGATGTTGGTTGTGGAAAAACGATTGTTTCTATTTTAGCTACCTCTGTTGTAGTAGAAAATAATTATCAAGTTGCAATAATGGCACCTACTGATTTATTAGCAAAGCAATTATACAGAAACTTTAAATCAGAATATGAAAACCTTGGAGTAGAGTGCTCATTGTTAGTTGGTAGCTTGAAAGCCAAGGAAAAGAAAGAAGTACTTGAATCTATTAAGAGCGGTAAATCAAAGATTGTTATTGGTACCCATGCATTATTCCAGAAAGATGTAGTTTTTAAAAATTTAGGATTATCTATTATAGATGAACAACATAGGTTTGGAGTAAATCAAAGACAGTTGTTATTGAAAAAATCTACAGTCCCTAACTTGATGGCAATGACAGCAACACCTATTCCAAGAACACTAGCTATAACCTATAATGGAGATATGGACTTGTCTACCATTGATGAATTGCCAAAGAATAGACCTGATGTATTTACTTCTCATATTGAGAAAAAAAACTTAGACACGGCCTATAATTTTATTCGTGAAAAAATATCAATAGGCGGTCAAGCAATAGTCGTATATCCTTTAATTGAAGAGACTGAAAAACAAGATCTTGATGCTGCATCTGAATCTTATGAGTTATTAAGACAAAATATTTTCCCCGACTTAAGCGTTGGATTGATGCATGGAAAATTAGATACAGATCAAAAAAATAAAGTAATGGAACAATTTATGAATCATGAGATTAAAATCTTAGTTTCAACTACAGTAGTGGAAGTTGGTATTGACAATCCAAATGCTTCTGTTATATTAATTAATAATTCTGAACGATTTGGTCTCAGCCAGCTACACCAATTAAGAGGGAGGGTTGGTAGAGGAAAACTTACTAGTTATTGTATACTATGTAGCGATAGCGAATCTCCGAATACAAAACAACGTTTAAGCGTATTAACTAAAAGTAGAAATGGATTTGAGATTGCCGATGAAGATTTAAAGTTGAGAGGCCCTGGAGAGTTTTTTGGTGAAAGACAAAGTGGATTTATTAAATTTAGGATTGCTGATTTAACTACTGATGGACCAATAATTAGAAATGCTAGAATGAAAGCTTTTGATATTATTCATAATGATGCAAATTTAGAGGCTCCAATCAATAGTTTGATTAAGCAGAGATTTGAAAATGAATATTTAAAATTATTTTTGAAAACAACCGTTAATTAGAGGAAAAAAAATGACAACGAAACCTTATACAGAAAAACAACTTTTTGATTCACTGATTTCTCAATCAGTATATGGCGTTTGGATTGCTTTAGGAAAAATACAAAATCCAATGACCAATGAGATGTCAGTAGATTTAACACAAGCATCTATTCAAATTGATATGTTAGATATGATGAATAGCAGAATGCATGCTAGCCTTACTGACAAAGAAAAAGAATACTTTGATAAAGTGTTATCTGAATTAAAAATGAATTATATAGAAGTTGAAAAAGCTGAAGATGCAAAACCTGCAGAAGTAGAAGCTGAAACTACTTCAGAAGACAGTGATGATTCAACACAAGAGACTATAGAAGAATCTGAAAAATAAATTGAGCTTTTTTACAACTTATAGTAAAAAATTAGAGAATCTAATTGCTGGAATTTTATTCCTGGTTACCTTTGCTATTTATTTTTCAACAATGGCACCAACAGTATCTTTTTGGGATACGGGAGAATTTATTGCTACGTCGCATATACTTGGCATCCCTCATCCACCAGGGAGTCCATTATTTCTATTAATTGGTAAGTTCTTCACATTGATTCCAATTAGTGCAGATATTGCTTTTCGTATGAATATATTTTCTCCATTGATTAGCGCTGCTACGATTAGTTTATTATTCCTTATTTGTAACCAATTTATTGATAGACTTGATAGCAAAGATGATATAAAGCATTTTAAAATGTGGTCTTCATTAACTGCATCACTCACTTTTGCTTTTACGCATAGCCATTGGTTTAATGCAGTAGAAACTGAAGTATATGCATTGAGCGGTTTCATGACAGCATTAGTAGTATATTTAATTTTAATGTGGTCCAAGTATAAAGAAAAAGACCATAGTACGATGTACTTGATGGGAATTGTTTATGTCATTGGTTTAGCTACTGGAGTACATTTATTAAATCTGCTCACAATCCCTTTTATAGGGTTAATTATTTATTTTTCCACCTCTAATTTTTCAACTAAAAATTTGATAATTACATTAAGCTTATCGTTGCTAGCCTTTATTGTAATACAAAATGGTATTATTAAAGGATTTCCGACTATTGTATCGAAAATAGGATTTGAAGGCTTATTGCTGCTGATAGGGATACTATCCTATTTTTTATATAGCAGTATTAAAAATAAAAAGACAATCTTTTCACTTGTATATATGTCTTTATTTTTAATTATTATTGGATATTCAACCTATTTGGCAATCTTTATTCGTTCAGGACAAAATCCTAACATTGATGAAAATAATCCTGAGACAATAGTAGAAGCTACTTCTTATTTGAATCGTGATCAGTATGGTTCAATGTCATTGCTCCCAAGAAAATTTAATAATCTTCCATCAAAAATTTCTATAGTAGGCAGTCCTGAATATCCAGATTTTCAATTTTCTAGCAGCCAAAACTATAAGTATATGACATATAATGTTTCTGAACAGGCAAGCTTTCTATTGACCTATCAAATTAATAAAATGTATATCAGGTATTTCTTATGGCAATTTGGTGGTAAGGGACCTAGTAATGATTCCTTTGTTTCTGATTTTGGAGCATCTTCAAAAGAAGATGGCGTAGATTGGAGACAGTTTGGATTACCGCTAGCGTTAATTATGGGATTATTTGGCGCTTATTTTCATTTTAGAAAAAATAAGTATGATGCATTCTCATTGCTTGTATTATTTATCATGACAGGGATTGCAATTATTTTTTATTTAAATCAAGACAGTCCTCAAGCTAGAGAAAGAGATTATTCTTATGTAGCTAGCTTCATGGCATTTTCCATATGGATAGCTATAGGAATTTTTAGTACGATTAATTATATAAGTGATACTTTATTAGAGAAATCTATCAAACTAAGAGCATCTTACTTTATGATTTCTATGTTTTTGGTTTTTATTCCATTAAGGATGTTAATTGCAAACTATGAAGAGCATGATAGAACTGGTAATTATATCGCGTGGGATATG
>Ga0209709_10002655_pt1 | contig 15382 bp, 12 predicted proteins | sample ArcticOcean_MG_C_2_FD_187435 | JGI IMG/M metagenome (GOLD analysis project Ga0209709, IMG submission 187435) | Marine microbial communities from western Arctic Ocean - ArcticOcean_MG_CB4_136 (SPAdes) (version 2) | ecosystem: Environmental > Aquatic > Marine > Oceanic | place: Arctic Ocean... | reverse complement strand
GATCTCGAATTCCGCAACCCAAATTAGGGACGTGGCCCAGGTGTGAACATTCACAGTCGGCGCCCGGGTACCCTGGTGTGAATAATTATTGCGAGGTCCGTGAACGGTCCGCTTTTTCCGGACCATCCGGACTTTTGTTTTTTCGGTCCACCTTTTTCGGACTTTTTCTGCGTAACGGGCGGACCAAAGGTGGACATTTTGGCGGCCAAAATATCTCCCACTGGCCGGAGCTAGGACTGATAGCACTCGCCATGTTCTTGGTCTGTTGTATCACATACTGCAGACCCCTCGGTCGGCGCCCCGACACCGACGACCATAAGATCATCGTTCAACCCGATGACGACTCGCTAAACAAGTCTGCCCCAGGAGCCACACCAGAGCATAAACCCAGAACGAGCAGCCATGCCCGTCACCAAGCGTCGCAAGACCGATCCTAACTATGGCATCTACATCCACAGGGTCATGAAGCAGGTGCATCCCAACCTCAGCATCTCGTCGCACGCCATCCAACAAACCAACGGCATGGTCGAGTACCTGCTCGGGGGGATCATCGCGCACAGCTCCAAGATCGCGGTCGCCTCCAAGAAGTCGACGCTTTCCTCCAAGCACGTGCAGGCGGCGACCAAGGTGGCCTTCCCCTTTGAGCTCTCCAAGCACGCCATCTCCGAGGGAACCAAGGCGGTCAGCAAGTTTGCGGCGGAGTGAGGGGACTCTTGTGCTATGTGGGGGGGGGGTGCGGGTAGCTCCGGTCCGTACGGTTGTAGCTTCATGAAGAATTCAGTCTGTACAATCGTGCGCCGGCGCCCGCATGGACCCCCATACGGACGCCCACAAAGACGCGTATCTCTTTAGTGCCCGCCAGGAGCTGTACGGATTTTCCTTCGCGGAGCCGTTCGCTGTAGCAGCGCCCAAGGAGAAGCCGTCCCACCGCAGCTATGAAGCGCGGCGCAGATGGGCAGACGCTGTCGGCGGAACCCGACTCACCCATGGCCCTGAAGGACGCGCGGCTTCCCCTTGAGAAGGCGCACCCCCACGGGCGCGACCTCTGCATTACATTCGAACCGGAGAAGCACAAGTACACGGTGACGAGGGACGGTGTGGCGGAAGAGGCACCAGTGAGCGTCACCAGCTTCGCCAAGCGCTACTTCAAGTCGTTCGACGCCACCGCGGTGATAGACAAGAACTACGACAAGTGGAAGTCCGACACCGGAAGCAAGTACTACTCACTGATCCACGCCACGCTCAGCACCGGCGCTTCCGAAGACCAGGCCAAGTTTGCAATCGCCAACCTGTGGTCCAGCAAGGCGGAGAAAGCGTCTCACGAAGGGACCTCCATGCACTCGGACGCGGAGTTCCTTCTCAACGGGCTGGAAGTGGCGGACTCCAAGGAGATGCAGCTCCTGCGCAAGTGGAGGAAGGAGTTCCAGCCCCATATGAAGTGGGTCCCAGAGCGCACAGAGTGGAAGCTCTGGTGGGAGGACGCGCGCTGCGACGGGGCGGTCCTGGTCGCCGGAACGCTGGACCTTCTCATGCGAAGCGAGACCACAGACGAGTACGCTCTGGTGGACTTCAAGCGCACCAACCCGGCGCCCAAGTACACGGGGGGCCCACCTAACCTGCTGGGCCCGCACCAGGGCGCCAAGTTCCACCCTGGGTACGCAGACGCCCCCCTTGGAGAGCTGGAGAACAACGACTTTGGAAAGTACACCATGCAGCTCAACATACTGGCCATTATGCTGCAGGAGAAGTACGGCATCGTGGTCAAAAACACATTCCTCCTGCAGATGCACCCGGGCCTAGACGAGGCGCACTGCGTGCAAGTCCCGGGGCACATGAACGCAACAGACAGCCTCTTCACCATAGAGGCAGAGCGCCTGAGGCAGTCTCTGTAAAGCAGCCTGTGTGTGAGGTCTCTCGCCGGACGTCGGTGTTCGGTCCTGACAAGTCCGTAGAACGTAAGGGTGATGACATTCTCCCGTATCCCGGAGCAACACACCCCCCCCAGGACCCGCGTTACGCGATACCCTTCACTAAAATGATATAGTGCACACTCGCTAAACAAGACAGACACGAAAGTGGGCACTGCCCGCTAAACCCTCCGTCCGGGCACCCTAGCATTACAACAAACCACCGACACCCTACGCAAGCATGTCAATGCAGGCCGTCGATCAGCAGCGCGCTCGGGAGCTCCCGGCTCCCCGCACCATCGCCCCTTCCCGCGAAGACGTGCTCTCGAACCTTGCCTTCTTCTTCGGCGACCCCGTTGTCCCGGAGCGCCTCCGCGACTACTCTGAGCACAACGCCATGTGAGCAGCAACCCTGGAACCTGCCCAAATGGCCTCCCTGTAAACTACTCGCGCACCTCTCAACGTTCCCATGCACTGTGTTTGCAGGACCTTCCACTTCCCGGACGCCTACTACGGCCAGAACACCAGTAAGTACACGGAGTTTAACCCGTCCTGCGCCCTATGTACCACTTTCATGCATACTCACAACTTTGTGTCGCATCACAGAGATCCGCGAGACGCTCAACAACTTGATCCTCAAGGCGAGCACCAAACTGAGCTTGTCTACAGATCCATGCATTCCCACACTTCTGTTGTCCCAGTCTAACCTCTATCGTTTCCTGTGTCGCAGCAACCGCAAGAGTGGCACACCCAGGTCGCCTTGCCGTTCGTCAAGATTGTCGGCACTTCTGTGGAGTGGGATGTACGCGCATCAAATCGAATTCACTTCGTTCAATGGCATCTAAAGTCGAAGAATGGGCATGGCCTCCTGGAATTACAATGGACATGCTTCCAGTCGCATACACACATTGTATCCCCAAACACCAACACGCACATTGATCTTGTGGTATGTTCAAGAACTTACCAGGTTGTGTTCCCTTGTGCACAGGAAATCCGCTTCGATGTGCGTCTGCTTCAAAGGGTGCCCTATGAAGGGATCAGCAGGATGTCGACGAGCCTTCGCCGGTAAGCAACCAGTGCACAAGATTGAACCACACACAAAATCATGTCGTTACTCTTGCTTACACATATTCTTGTGCTCCGCAGGCGCCACCGTGATCGCGTCGTGCGCCGCGGAATTGGCTTGACCATCGAGAGCGACTTCTACGCGACAGATGCGGGCCGTGCTCACTTTGCGGACCAGCTCACGTCCATTCGATACTGGTGAGTGAACCCATTTTGAACTCATGCATCGAAACAACATTCTGCAATCTTGCGGTCTGACTCGACCCCTTGCTTGATATCGCAGTGTCCAGGAGACCTGCAACTTCGACGCGATCTTTGCTTATCGTAAGTTGTCTTTATAGAACCACATGGAATGCCACGATCTCTTCGTTTGCTGACAAACGCCATTTGTCTGTTTTGCAGTCACCTGTGGGAACTACGATTTCCGCTACGACGTAAGCGTGCCGCTAATTGAACCTTCCATGCCATGCACATATATGCACACACATGACTGCATTGGGAGTCGAGGATGGCGCTCTCTCAAGAACAAAAACTGCACAAAAACTCCAAGAGAGTGGAACAAAAAAAGGCTGCAAAGGAAGCTCGCTTGTCTACGCCAAGAGAAGGTGCGCGGGAGGATCTTGTTTCGAAGCTCGTCGTGTCTGTCATCAAGAAAGTTGTACAAAAGGCAAAGGCAAGGGCTCGCACCAGGAAGTGGAAATCCGACGACCCGGAAAGGGGTCGTCAGCGAGACAAGGACAACTACGAGTCGGCAAAGAAGGCTGCACAGGATGCTGGAATCTCCTACGCAGAGTTCTTGGAGCTCAGGAAGGAAGAGAACTCCACAAAGGATGCATACGACGCAAACAGACGGATCAAAGAGCGAAAGGCAAGCGATCCAGAATTCCTTGTTGTATCAAGACTAAGGACTCGACTCGGGGAGTTCATGAAGTTGAGCAACGGTACCAAGGCGGCGGGCACCATGGATCTCGTCGGGTGTACCAAGAAGAAGCTGCTGGACCATCTCACATCTCAACTTCCAGCTGGGGAGTCTCTTCAGGAGAACAGCATCGACCACATCTTCCCAATGTCGCGCTACAAGATGGACGACCCGGACGAACAGAGGCGGTGTATGAACTACACAAATCTCCAGCCTCTACGCATGTATGGAATCGGTGGCAACTCTTCAAAGAGCAACAGTCTTCCTCCATTGGAGCTCGCTCTTCGTGTTTCGAGGGACTGTTGGCCTGCATCAATTTCAGAGAGCGACCTGAACTAGCCGGAGACTCTCAATGCAGTCACATGTCTACACTTTGCACACGCACCAACCCTGGACAACCTTACGCGTTTTCGTATTCGATACCGCAGATTCAGAAGGGCTTGCGCGCCCGTCGGAGCGTGCGCATGGCTATGGCCCACGAGATCAACATGTTCGCCGTGGTCCAGAAGGAGCAGCTCGGTCTCGACAAGTGCATCGAGGAGATCAAGTTCCGCATGTCTCGTTATAACATCACGCCGAATATGCGTGCGCAACTGGCAGTTCTAACACAGTTGCACAGCCCAGTTCCCATTCCCTTGTTGACATGCACATGTTTGTCTTTGTGGCAGTCATCATTCCGCCGCAGCTCGGCCTCTACATGTCGCTCGCGCCGGAGATGAAGCTGACCTACCCGCTGGGCGGTCCGGCGGCGCAGACCGCCTTCGACCAGGGCCTCGCCGGCTTCGAGGCGCGCGCCTTCCGCGGGCTGGGTGTCTTCACCTCGACTCCGGTGCGCGCAATCACCTCTGACACACCCCTCACGCACGTTTCATGTTGCATTTGTTCTCCATTTCCGCAAGCCTCGACTTCTTTGCCTGGAAGCACAAATCCGGCTTTTCCTTCTTGCACTTTTTGCACTTCATACCACATGCATATCGTTCATGTCCATGCCATGTTTGACCCAGCACATTTTGGTCAAAGGTGACGGGCGCCGACTGTGTGTTGTTCGCAGTACGAGGTCTCCGACGGTGAGTTGTGCAATATTCAAACCAGCCCGCTAGTTCCCTTCCCATTCCCAACACACACACAAGAAGCTTGTCGGAGCGAAATGGACACCGATACAACTTGGAAAGTGGTACCTGGAAACGATCTGATCAAGGTATCGAGCAATGGCGAGGTACAGACATGGGAAACAAAAAATCGTCGCTGGTCTCCAGTCTTCTTGCCCAATGCAAGCAAGCAAGGATACTGCTACTTTGTACATCAAGGAAAGAGACATGCTGTACACCAACTTGTAGCACTTGCCTTCCATGGTCCGCCTCCAAGCAGCACACACACTGTTGATCACATCGCAAAGTACGGAGACGATGTTGTCAAGGAACGCAGTGACAACAGATCTTGCAACTTGAGATACGCCACAACATACGAGCAGAGAGCAAACCAGAAGAAGCACCGCAACAGAACCGATTCCAGGGGCATTTCCATATGGAAGGTTGGAACAGCCAAGAGCACAAGTGTTACATTTGTAAGCGTGGCTGTTGCTGCAAACACCCTCGGCCTCAACAACGCAAATCTTCACGCTGTTGCGTCTGGGAAGAAGAAGTCCATCAAAGGATTTCATGCAGAATTCGAAGACTCTGTTAATGTGAATGTTCCAGACGACGAGGAGTTCCGTACCGTGAAGGGATTCGAGGTATCACAGTACGGGAGATACAGAAATTCTCGATCCAGCCAAATACTTGTACCTCGACCAGGTTCTGGAGCAGTATATGCCACAGTCGGCACGAACGTGATGTTTCATCGCCTAGTTGCAGAGGCGTGGCCAGACATAGTCGGTATCCAGCCGTCTCCTCTTCACAATGTTGATCACATCGACAGGAACGTGACGAACAACAATGCAAACAATTTGCGGTGGTCGACTCAAAGCGGACAGCTGCTCAACCAGGACAGAAAAAACTCTTCCGATGTCTCTTCTGTGAGGAAGGTTCCGGTTGATGTATCACAACACGAAGGAACGTGGTTGACATTCGAGTCTATGCATCAAGCTGCACGTTTCATGAGCCAGAAACTTGGGTACAAGATCAAGGACAGCACAGTCTCTAGAGCATTGTCGGAGAAACCATCTGGATATACATTCAAGAGACGCAGTGCAAAGGGGTGGAGGGTTCGACTTTCGTGCAGATCGCAATGATGACAAGCTTCTCCACACAACATAGACACACTCTAATCTCCAAGTCGATTACTCACAACGTTGTGTGGTTGCCTTTGCAGACCAGGACTCCGTGCAGATGCTGCAGCGCTCCTCGCAGGTCGGCGAGTTCTACCGCATGTCGCCGCCGCAGGTCTACGACTTGAAAAACAACCTTCCGCCGACCTACATGGGTAAGTCCAACCCTGCGAACCCCTCTGCACTGCACTCGATTGTGCAGCATGTAAATGTCTCACTCCCACTTCTGCGCCCCCTGACAGACATCATGATCTACGACGAGGAGTCCGACCGCCACGTGCACATTCCGTTCGCCGATGCCCTGGCCGCCACTTGCTACGGCAAGGGCGTGGTGGGTGACCTCTTCTTGCTTGAAAAGATGAGCGAAGAGTCCTTTTCAAAGTTTGATAAATCGAAGCAGGCCGCTATGAAATTGTATGCACTCACTGACGGGGCGCTCAATGCCGCCGGCGTACCAAAGGATATCGAAGGATGGCAAACGTTGGGTCGAAATGCGGGGAGAGGCTCCGAGGAGGAAATGACGGAGGCGGCGCGCAGGGTGGTGGGCGTTGTTACCTTCTGCGTTAGCTACGGAATCTGGCTTCCGGTCGAGATTGTGATCGCTCGTCCGTTCATCGAGCACCTCATGCTCTCGGCCATCGTCTGCGTTGCGGGCCGCGACACCGGAGCGACCCTGTTCGGTCCCGCGGACATGTGCGCAACCTGGAACTCAAACCCGAACTCGTCCTCCATACCATTGCGTTCTAAACTCTGACACGACACGCATTTGTTACCGCAGGCAAATCTCCGCCAACACCTCCGTCAAGACCATCGAGGGGTATGCTCGCTTATTTCTAACCCAGCACACTTCCATGCACTCTACATCTTTTGAACCGGGTCCCTACCACAGTTAGGGAGGGACTGTCCATACCCGCACACTATCCATTTGCCACCTGACCACATACTGACCGTTAGCGCGAACGCTTCCCAGGCACTACACCTGCCACACCAAGTCGGTCATCACCAAGCCGCAGAACGTGTTTGTTGCGCGCGACATCATGTGCTCCGGCTATGTTGCGGGCGGCAACACCCGATTCTTCGGCGCGGCCAAGAACGCGAACTTCACGGACAAGCCGATTAACGTAGGAGAAGTAAGGGCGGACCTGGAAGCGCGCCTCTCGTTCCAGGACGACGCGGAGGGTGAGTATGGCTCCATGCTGGCGTTCTGCGCCCCCTACGGCGACGGTGCCAAGCGCGACCAGGTCATCAGCATCACAGACCGCCTTCTCCCGTGGGAGGTCGGTCGCTCGGGTGGCGAAAAGGAATACTTCCCGGGTGGCTCGGACAATTACAAGGCTGTCATGGACATGCTTGGCCTCAACACCATCCACTTCGGCGAGGACGTGCGCGCGTCAGAGAACATGGAGTTCATCTCACAGGGATCAATGAACAACGGCCTCTGCTTCGTCGGACCGCACCGCAAGTACAACCCCTTCAGCAACCAATACCACGAGCTCGTCCCGGGCCAGGGCCACTTTGGGCCGGATGCTATCCCGGGCGACGTGAGTCTGCACCTATGTTTCAACACCAACCCAACACACATACTTTGCATGAATCTGACTCTATGTGTTGTTGTTTGCACAGGCGCGCTGGCGACGCGGGGAGGCGGTGTCGCTCAAGAGCGCCCGCGACTCGATGGTCTCGCTGGAGTTGGCGGCGCACTCGCAAATGTTCATGACCAAGGCGCGGTGATGAACGAGAAGGACTCGGGGGCGGAGTGGGAATGGACGGGCGTGGGAGGGAGTGTGTGTGCTGGCGAGAGACACAGTCGCAATTGCCTAAGGACTGCTCGGTCCAAAGACAATGGTGGGGCGTAGTGTGATATTTAAAACGGGTATTGATTACAGAGTTGACACTTAAAATGTCGGTACACAGCAGTCGGCGCCCTGGTATAGAAAACCTTCGCCCACAAAGGATACCGTCAATGTTGTATACACCGAACCAGAACATCGATTCCTAAATGGGCGATTGCCGCCCCCTGAGAAAGCGACACAGAGATGATATTGTTGTTGGCCGCGTGGAAACATTCTTCCCTGGGGAGTTTTCTTCTGCACTCGAGAGTCAAAGTATGCGCTCGGAACTGCTCAAACCCCGACCCCGACCCCACCTGGTTAGCCTGGGCGCCGACCGCCGCCGCATTGTAACGGCAGTTCAGCCCAACCACCTCCCGCTACACACGCCAGGTGAGAACCGATATAAGTGACGAACTCCGTTGTCTCGCCTTCCGCCACTGGACTGGGCGCCGACCCTCCTTGGCCACAATCTCCCTGGTTGAGAAGCCGGTCAGTCTTCGGAGGCGCCGACCGGTGCATCCGAAAAGGCGCGGCGCTTGGTGCCGGTGAGCAGCGCGTGGTTGCGCGGAGCGCACTCGGAGTCGTCTCTTTTGTGGAAGCGGCTAAACTTGAAGTCTGTGGCCGTGGCGGCCGTGAGCTGGTAGTCGTGCGCGTCTCCTTCGATGGCTCCTTCTGCCTGTGCGCTGGTCGTGATGACGGGGTGGCTCGCATTGTACACGTAGTTGTCCGTGCGGCCGTCCACTGCTGTATTAGAGCCGTCCCAGCTTTGTGCAACCAGGCCGTGTGGGAAGCATGTTTCGCTCCTGTGCCCGTGCTCCGCCTCGAACTCACCGGGCAGTGGCCGCATCCGGATGTCGTAGCGCCAGGGCGATAATGTGTCGACGGGGTTGTAGATGGGCTTCCGGGTGACGTTCACCTCAAAGCCGTTGGCTCGCACGTACAGAGTTGCCTGCTTCATGTAGACGCGCACTCCGTCGTGCCACCACTCCTTCCACACACCCTTGGCCTGGCGCAGCAGCGCGCCGCTCGAGTGGTTCAACACACGGAACTCCACTTGGTCCGCCTGCGCGAGGATCTCGTACTCCGCGGCGGACGCCCCACGCGCGACCCAGGCGACGTTGGTGAAGAAGGAGCCGTGCACTAGCATCGGGCGGGGCAGCAGGAAGTCCATGTCCGTTGTGCGCGCCGCAAACGAGTAGCCGGGCAGCGACGCCAGTGCAAAGAATGAGTTGTTGCGCCCACGGAAGTCTGCCCGCCCGCCGCCGAACAAGTTCAGGTGCGGGTCTCCGCTGGAGCCAACGCCGACATTAGCAACGCCAACATTTATGTCGGCGGTCAGTGGAGGTGGACTTGGTGGCATACCGCTGCCCTCCTCGTCGGGAGGAAAAGAAGGGGGTGTAGGCGGTGAATCGTTGTAATAAATCTCCGGGGCGGTGGATATTTCTTCAACCGTCACGCCGAGCACACCAGAAGCTGTAGTTGTGCTGCTATTGAATGCGATCTCGAGGTTTTCCTGGACGTCCTCTGCGGTCACTGAGCTGTTGTTTTCTGGTCGAATGATCGAGGTGACTTGGATGCTCGCCGCCGCAATATTCAATTCGACGCAGCTCAATGAAACGCCAGCCGCAAGCGCCACATTCTCTTCGAATTTGGTCGAGTTGAACGAACTGATGTCTCCGGCCACGGAGACGACGAACCGCACATTAGCAACGCCAACATTAGCAACGCCAACATTAGCAACGCCAACATTTTTGTCGGCGGTGAGTGGAGGTGGACTTGGTGGAGGTGGAATTGGTGGCGGCGGCTCAATTGGTGGCGGCGGCTCAATCGGCGGAGGCGGACTTGATGGCAGATCGGTGCCGCAGCCGGTGCTCAGCAGGCACGACTCGAAGCTGGAGTACGTTTCCGGATAGGGGCGTTGCTGCCAAACAAATCGACCGAAGCTCGCTGCGAGTGCGTTGGGGTTGGCGCTGTCGACGTACGTCGAGTCGGCGCACAGCGGGTAGGTGTTTGGAGGAAACGGGCCCGGCGGCGCTGGGAGCAACATGTTTGCCCATACCGTGTCAGCGCCTGCGTCGTAGGAGACGCCTCCCTGCTTGTCGTTATAGGGATTCTGCGTATGGCCACCGGCCAACGGACCTCCGCGGAAATGCTCGATTACGGCCCATGCAAAAACGGAGCAAAGGCCCTCGGTGACAATTGGGCAGAAGTTGGCGGTGCGGCAGCTCGTGCCACCCTGCTCGCCGAGCTCCATACGAATAGAAAAACGCCACGCGTCACCTCCATACGTTGGTGGAAGTGGTTCGTTTTGAAGAAGGTAGATTACAGGCTGTCCTGCAGCGTCGACGTACTCCGGCACCTGTTGTGCCGCGGCGACTGGAGGTGGACTTGGTGGAGGTGGAATTGGTGGCGGCGGCTCAATTGGTGGCGGCGGCTCAATCGGCGGAGGCGGACTTGATGGCAGATCGGTGCCGCAGCCGGTGCTCAGCAGGCACGACTCGAAGCTGGAGTACGTTTCCGGATAGGGGCGTTGCTGCCAAACAAATCGACCGAAGCTCGCTGCGAGTGCGTTGGGGTTGGCGCTGTCGACGTACGTCGAGTCGGCGCACAGCGGGTAGGTGTTTGGAGGAAACGGGCCCGGCGGCGCTGGGAGCAACATGTTTGCCCATACCGTGTCAGCGCCTGCGTCGTAGGAGACGCCTCCCTGCTTGTCGTTATAGGGATTCTGCATTGAGCCACCGGCCAACGGACCTCCGCGGAAATGCTCGATTACTGCCGTCGCAAAAACGTAGCAAAGGCCCTCGGTGACAATTGGGCAGAAGTTGGCGGTGCGGCAGCTCGTGCCACCCTGCTCGCCGAGCTCCATACGAATAGAAAAACGCCACGCGTCACCTCCATACATTGGTGGAAGTGGTTCGTTTTGAAGAAGGTAGATTACAGGCTGTCCTGCAGCGTCGACGTACTCCGGCACCTGTTGTGCCGCGGCGACGGCAAGCCACAGCGCGTGGTACAACACATTTGCACGCATCGCGATCGCGCCGGTTTGCTGTTCGCTGTTGATCATACTATACCGGCTTGGGGTGTGATATGGCTGCGGTTGGACACATTGGGATTTCCGAGGGGCGGAGCGGTTTGCAACCCCGAGGCCGGGCGGAGTCCGAGAGACGGACCGCCTACGGTGGCCGAGGGGTGCCATTTTGAGGCCTGCGAGACACTTACCAACTGGTAACCAACATGAAACCGTCGACACTTACTCGTAAATCCATACAACCCGCCACACTTCTCGAAATTAAACGACCAGAATCACAAAGTCAAGTTTGGCGAGCCCGGCTCAACGTCGGTACCGCCCCCATCGCCTTTCCCAGAGTCTTCCCTTCCGGGACAACAACCTTGTCAAACCTCTCTTACGCACACACTACTATGGCCTTTCGCCGCGGAACGGTGGAACATCGCGCTTCTTCGCGCGCTTCTTCGCCCTTTGGATCAATGGGATGTTGTCGCCGGAGGAAACATTCTTCGCCCTTGAGAGCTTCCTCAGCACCGCACAAAATGCACAACATGCACTTAAAAAAACAAGGAGCAGTGCGACTGTGAGCCAACCGCTGCCCTCCTCGTCGGGAGGAAAAGAAGGGGGTGTAGGCGGTGAATCGTTGTTATAAATCTCCGGGGCGGTGGATATTTCCTCAACCGTCACGCCGAGCACATCAGAAGCTGTAGTTGTGCTGCTATTGAATGCGATCTCGAGGTTTTCCTGGACGTCCTCTGCGGTCACTGAGCTGTTGTATTCCGGTCGAATGATCGCGGTGACTTTGATGCTCGCCGCCGTAATATTCAATTCGACGCAGCTCAATGAAACGCCAGCCGCAATCGCCACATTCTCTTCGAATTTGGTCGAGTTGAACGAACTGATGTCTCCGGCCACGGAGACGACGAACCGCACCTCCCTCACCATGGGTAACGGCGGCGGCGGCGGCGAGGAGGGCGGCGGCGGCGGCGGCGACGGCGGCGACGGCGGCGGCGGCGGCGGCGGCGGCGTATCCACGTACATGTCGAAGGTCTTGGATCCCATCGGAAAATTGGAGTCGATAGTGTTGTGGCAGCAGCCCGACAATCCGTCTGGATTTCCCCACATTGACAGGAACGTGCGGATGTCGCCCTGAACGTTGACTCGGGGCCAGCCTTGTGCCGAGCCGCCCATGACTGTGTTGCTCATGTCATGGTCCGGCGTGACCCACGTGACGCCGTCATTCGACCAGTCGTGCTTCTGCGAGCTCGAGAGCATTTGGCACAGCGTGTAGCCTGTCATCGGGCGGAAGTAGTCGACGACCGAGCCCATCGTGAGCATGATCGCCGGGTTCGTCTTGCCCGAGAGAGTCTGCGCCGCCGAGCAGCTCGTCCACCACACGGTGTCGTTCGAGGTCTGGCTGCCGAGCGCCGTGTTGTATGACGAAAGAATGATGTTCTGTGTGGTGATGCCGATGTGAGCGAACTTCGTCCAGTACGCGGGCGACGTCGGCGGCGGCGGCGACGAGTGAGTTGGAATCCCGCCATCAGAGTCGTCGAGGAAAATATCCACACCATCCTGCTGAGATTGCTGACTGCAGATGGCATTCTGCCCGGAGACGTTGAGATTATTTGTCTCACACACCCACCCGTCGCAACATGTGTTCCCTTGGGACTCGCGAGCGAGCATCGACTCGAACGCGGCGTACTCGCTGTAGCCGGTTGCGTAAGTACTCAGTGCTTGTCCCGCTCGCAGGAAGACGCAGAAGTAGGCGAAACATGCCAGAACGCGCACACAAGAGTCGGAAAGGGAGCAAAGCGAGCAAAGCGAGCAAAGGGAGGAAAGGGACAGGCAAGTGAGTGCACAAGTGGGCGAATCCAACACACCGGCGTTTGTAAACATTCGCAAGGAATGTCTCCTTTACCCGAAGGATGGAGGACAGCGCAACCCCCGACCCGGCATGCATAAGGGTTTCCGGGAGCGCAGACACCCTTAAGGGGTTCCCACACAGTCGCAAGGGCGCTTCCAGTGAAGGAGACCCACGCCCTTTTGCGGCGGCCGGTGCTTGTGCGCGTTGGGTGCGGGTGTGCGGGTGTGCGGGTGTGCGGGAACAGCGGGTGTGCGGGTGTGCGGGAACAGCGGAGCGTGTCTGGATTTGCGCAGTTCGAGTCAACCGTTCGCACCCTGTTGTCGAGGTGTCGTTGTCAGCATCTGCAGAGAGTCCGTGTACGCACTCTCCAGTCCAGACGACGCGAAGAGGTGGAACGAGCGCCCCACCACTTCCGAATATCTGGGCGCATTCGCGTTGCACGACACTGCCTCGCACTTCAACTGTTGAACTGCCTTGATCACCTCCGGCTGGGTGAATCCATACCTCGTGCAACTCGAGGCCCGTTGGATTTGCCCGCGGAACCCGTCCATCGCCGAACTTCCAGCCAACACGCCGATGTCCCTGTCGCACCCCGTCGTCACCGGCATGAGCGGACTCTCCGCTCCGACCGCCGCGAGGCGGCGCGCCGAAAACGAGTAAGGACTGGCTTTCTGGCTCACGTGGACTCCGGGCGCCGGTAACGACGGGATCCATACGAAGATGTCGAATCCGCAAGCCCGACTCGGTGGCTGCTGTCGCAAAGCGATGGTATTGCCCAGCATCACGCTCGATTGCACCGCGGCCGGAACAATGTTTGCGCACAGGACTTGCTCCGACATCGACACCGATTTGGTGTAGTCTTCCTCGTACTCGGAGCGACGTGCAAACGCAATGACCACATTTCGAGGGTCCTCGTCTGTAGGTTTGCACACGGTGCAGTTCTTTGCGGGCACACCCTGCAGCGACAGGTGGACCGGGTTGTCGACCGATATCCCCGTGAGGTAGAGCTCCATGGCCACCTGCACACCCGGAGCGCGCATTCGAATCCACCTGCCGTAGCCTTCCACCACACCCCACTCGGCGACATCGACATCCATCGTCCGCATGGCGTTCACGTGTCTGAGCATGTCTTCGCTGTTGATTATCGAACGACGCGCCGACGGAGTTCGAGTCTCCCTCGCATCGACTGTAGCGGACGCAACTGGCGCTTCCAGCTGCCGGAACTTTGGGCGAACCGGCTCGCTCCTGTACGCCTCAAACAGATTGGCAGACAAGATGCTTCGCTCCGGCACCATGGTCTGCGAAAGGCGACGCTGCGAATCGTACCCAAGCATGGCAGCGTTTTGACCGCTGTGACAGTAATCTTCGCCCATCGCGAGTTGCCACATGCGCCGCGTCTCACCGATACCACACCTGTAGCCGGTGTCGTGTCGTCCCTGAATCGTTTCAACCGTCGACGGATCATTTGGCAGCTGGTCGTATGGCTCAAACTTGAACTGGTACCACATGAGCGTGGCTATGTCGTACGCGTTGACGGCGCCGTCTCCCACAACTTTCCCGTTGCAAAACACGTCGCCTCCAAAGTGAGACGTCACGTTTTCTCCCGTCATGTTCAACAGCCCTTCCAGTGCGAGCACAGCGTAGAAGTTCTTGTTCAGATCGCCCGCCGAACCGCTCATGTTGTACGCCACGCTGTCGGACAGGCTGTTTCCGAGCGTTCTCGGCCCCGCAATGTCCAGACACTCCAAGAACAGCGCGTTGTTCACCGCACACGTGTATGGATCGTACGAATCTTGTCCGCTCGAATCGGCCCAAAGCCGTTCCATCAGCACGAATTCCATGAGTATGTTGCCATCCGAGCCTTGCGTTGGCGTTCCGTAAAGGTCCGATGTCATAAAATCCAGTGTGCACGACAACGGAGGCGGAGACGGCGCAGGTGGCGTCGGCGGGGGTGACGGCGGTGGCGGGCTCGGCGGCGGCGACGGCGGCGGCGACGGAGGTGGAGGTGAGGGCGGCGGCGGCGACGGAGGAGGAGGCGATGGAGGAGGCGGCAACGGAGGCGGCGACGGAGGCGGCGGCGACGGAGGCGGCGACGGCGGCGGCGATGGCGGAGGCGATGGCGGAGGCGAGGGTGGCGGTGGACTTGGTGGTGGAGGCGACGGCGGAGGCGGCGACGGCGGAGGCGGCGACGGGGGTGGTGATGGCGGCGGTGGCGACGGCGGTGGTGATGGCGGCGGTGGCGACGGCGGCGGTGATGGCGGCGGTGGCGACGGCGGCGGCGACGGCGGAGGAGGCGAAGGTGGCGGTGGACTTGGTGGGGGCGGCGACGGCGGCGGCGAGGGTGGAGGTGGAGACGGCGGCGGGGACGGCGGCGGGGACGGCGGCGGCGGCGACGGTGGAGGCGGCGAAGGTGGCGGCGAGGGTGGAGGTGGGCTTGGCGGAGGTGGGCTTGGCGGCGGCGGGGACGGCGGCGGCGGCGACGGTGGAGGCGGCGAAGGTGGCGGCGGGGGTGGAGGTGG
>Ga0209709_10002653_pt1 | contig 15394 bp, 18 predicted proteins | sample ArcticOcean_MG_C_2_FD_187435 | JGI IMG/M metagenome (GOLD analysis project Ga0209709, IMG submission 187435) | Marine microbial communities from western Arctic Ocean - ArcticOcean_MG_CB4_136 (SPAdes) (version 2) | ecosystem: Environmental > Aquatic > Marine > Oceanic | place: Arctic Ocean... | reverse complement strand
AGTATAAGAAAAGACAAAGAGGTTGTTTTAGAAGCGGTTAAACAAAATGGTTGGTTGCTAAAATTCCTACCTACTTACTTTAAGAAAGATAAAGATGTTGCTTTAGCTGCTATTAAACAAACAACTCATCTATTAGAATTTTTAGATAATAGTTTAAAAAAAGATAAAGAGATAGTTATTGAGGTATTAAAAAAAAATGGTCTTGAACTAGAGTATGCTGATGAGAGTTTAAAAAAAAATAAAAAGTTTATTCTAAAGGCAGTGAAACAAACTGGTTATGCCCTAGCATATGTAGATAAAAGTTTAAAAAAAGATAAAGAAATTGTTCTTGAAGCAGTAAACCAAAATGGTGTTGCCCTAGAATATGCCAATGTAAGTTTAAGAAAAGACAGGGAGATTGTTCTTGCAGCAATGAAACAAGGTGGTGACTTAAAATTTGCTGATAAATGTTTTAGAAAAGATAAAGAGGTTATTCTTGCAGCAGTGAAACGAAATGGTAGGAACTTAGAACTGGCTGATAAATGTTTTAAAAAAGATAAAAAGATTGTCCTACTCGCAGTAAAACAAAATGGCTATGCATTACAATTTGCTGATAAAAGTTTTAGAAAAGACAGACAAATTGTTCTTACAGCAATGAAACAAGGCGGTGACCTAAAATATGTTCATAAAAGTTTGAAAAAAGACTCTGATATTTTATCAATGGCTAATAAGAAGAAGAAATGAATAAATTAGAAGCCTTGAATAAAGTTAAAAGTTATGGCGAAAATCTATCCGAGTTACCAGTTGAATTTAAAAAAGATATAGATGTCGTTAAGGTAGCTGTTAAAAAAGATGGTTATTTCATTAAATATGCACATAAAGATTTAAGAAAAAATTTTGAAATTGTTTATAGTGCTATTAAAGCAACTTCTATTCCAGAAATATTAAAATTTATAGATAAAAAATTTTTAAAAAATAAACTCATTATATTAACTGCTGTAAAGCAAAGGGGTGGAGCTTTAAAATATGCTGACAAAACTTTAAAAAAAAATAAAGAGATAGTATTAGCGGCAGTTAAAGAGGAAAAAAAAAATAAATTTCACTCGAAAGGAAAAGCTTTAAAATATGCTGACAAAACTTTAAAAAAAAATAAAGATATAGTACTAGCGGCTGTTAAACATGATGGATTTTCACTTAAATATGCGGATAAAATTTTAAAAAAAAATAAAAAAATTGTATTAACAGCAATTAATGAACATGGAGGCTCGATTGAATATGCTGACAAAACTTTAAAAAAAAATAAAGATATTTGTTTAGCTGCAATCAAAAAATTCGGTGGATCAATTTCATATATGCATAAATCAATTAAAAATGATAAAAATATTGCTTTATATGCAATCAAATGTGGAGCTACTTTATTAGATATTGTTAATAATTTGCAAAAAAATAAACAATTTATTTTAGATGTGGTAACTCAAGAATATAATTCATGGCAATTAATGCACGCTTATCATTTCAAGAAAGATAAAGAGGTTGTTTTGGCTGCAGTAAATAATTTTGGGGTTAGCTTAGAGTATGCACACACTTCTCTAAAAAAAGATAAAGAAATTGTTTTGGCTGCAGTAAAAAATGATGGTTGGTCTATTGAATTTGCTCATAAAAGCTTATGGAAAGATCCTGATATCCTAGCAATACGTAATAAAAAAAAGAAATGAAGAAAAAAAAGGTATCAAAAAAAATTAATAAAGATTATGTAGATAAAAATGGTCTTTATTTCTGGGGTAAGTTTTTCTCTTGGAAAGAACTGTTCTCTGGAAAATACCCAGACTTTTTAAAGAACAAAACTAAGCATTAGAAATTAACAATGGATTCAATTATTCAATGTCAAGATTTACTCAATATTAGAGAGATGACTCTATTTTAGAGTTGGGTTAGGGTTAGAAATGAACAAATTTAAATTTGATTTTAATTATATAAAAAAAAACTTAAATCAAAATAATTTCTTAAAAGATATTTATGTACTGGAAAAAGATACCTGTTTTTCTGGTGATAAATATGGTGGTGGCGATATGTTTCTTAAAGTTATTCGTAATTCTTTTGATGGAGATGATAATACTTATGAAATGCTTCTGGAGGATTATGATGATAAAAAAAATCAAGAATTTAAATTAAAAATACATAAATATCAATTTGATGGAACTTTACTTCCTAAATTAAGTTCTAATTTTAAACTAGAACAATATTTTGATTTTTGTTTAGAGAGTCACTATTTAATTTATTCGAAATCAAAAAAAAATTATCTTTATATATGGTGTCATAGAGATAGTTTTTACACAGGAATTCCTTCAGTTTATGACATGCATGATGTTATTGATAACTATGTGAAAGAAGTATTTAAAAAAAAAATTAATAAAGTTCAATTTTTTGAATTTATTATGGAAGAAGATAAAAAAATTGGTTTATTTCAGGAGTATTTTGATAAGGACCTTTATACTTCAACATTCGGGATTGATTATTATGATTTATATTTAAAAGGTAAATTAAAATAAAAAAACCAATGGATAAAAAAAAGATACTTCAACTCATTAAAGAAGATAAATTTGAACTTGATAAATTACCTGAGCAATACAAAAAAGATAAAGATATTTTTTTACTGGCAGTCAAAATACACAGTTATGCACTTAAACATGCAGATGAAAGTTTAAAAAAAGACAAAACGATTGTGATGGAAGCAATTAATAATTCCATCAATGGTTTAAAGTATGCAGATAAATCCTTTAAAAATGATAAAAAAATTGTATTAAGTGCTGTCCAAAGACATGGTCATAATTTTCAATTTGTAAGTGATGATTTAAAAAAAGATAAAAAGATTATATTAGAGGCAATCAAAACTTATTCTGCCACCTTTGAATATATGGATGTAAATTTAAAAGATGATAAAAAGTTTGTTTTAAAATTAATGAAAACAGATGGCAACGCATTAAAGTATGCAAATAAAACTCACAGAAATGATAAAGAGTTAGTAATGCAGGCAGTAAAAAATAAGGGGAGTGCACTTCAATATGCTGATGAAAGTCTGAAAAAAGACAAAAAGATTGTTATGGAGGCAGTAAAAAATACTGGGAAAATACTTCAATATGCGAGTAACAAACTGAAGAATGATAGGTTAGTAGTTTTAGAGGCAGTAAAAAATAGTGGGTTTGCACTTCAATATGCTGATGAGAATTTAAAAAAAGACAAAGAAATAGTCTTAGTGGCAGTAAAAGAAAATGGAATACACTTGGAATATGCTGATGAAAGTTTAAAAAAAGACAAAACGATTGTTTTAGCAGCAGTTAAAAATGTTGGATATGCCCTAGAACATGCTGATGAAAGTTTAAAAAAAGACAAAGAAATAGTTTTAGCAGCAGTCAAAAATTTTGGAACATCCTTAATGGATGCTGATGAAAGTTTAAAAAAAGACAAAGAAATAGTTTTAGCAGCAGTTAAACAAGATGCCTATGCAATGAATTTTGCTGACAGCAGATTAATTAATGATAAAGACTTTAGAGATTATCTTTATGCATTAGAAGATTTTTAAAAAAAACCCCAAAACTTTCATTCGAACCATCGACACAAAAAATGACAAAGTAGCTCAGAAAGTAGAGCAGTTAAAACTTGGTAGAGCAGTACACCGAAAAAATTGGCCCAGTAGCTCAGAAAGTAGAGCAGTTAAAACTTGGTAGAGCAGTACACCGAAAAAATTGGCCCAGTAGCTCAGAAAGTAGAGCAGTTAAAACTTGGTAGAGCAGTACACCGAAAAAATTGGCCCAGTAGCTCAGAAAGTAGAGCAGTTAAAACTTGGTAGAGCAGTACACCGAAAAAATTGGCCCAGTAGCTCAGAAAGTAGAGCAGTTAAAACTTGGTAGAGCAGTACACCGAAAAAATTGGCCCAGTAGCTCAGGAGGTGCAAATTAGCAATCGCACCATCGACACAAATAATATAAATATTTAAGTATTATGAAGTGGAACAGAAAATTTAATTATCCTTTTTTAAACCGTAGTGCAGTAAATGGATCTCGTCATTATATAGTTAATCAACATCGGCTACCTTCTGTTAGTACAATACTTTCACTTACAAAAACTGAAGAAGAAAAAGCAGGTCTCGCTTCATGGAAGGCTCGAATTGGAGAAAAGGCAGCCCAGCAAATAACTACAAGTGCAGCTGCTAACGGTACAAAAATGCATTCTATATTAGAGTCTTATTTAAGAGGCAGAGAAAATTTAGAACTATTAGACTTTGAAGAAGAAAATGATCTTGCTCAAAAGATGGCTGATCTAATTGTTGCTGAAGGAATTAACGGAAAGTTAGATGAAATTCATGGTGTAGAGTGCAATCTTTTTTATGATGATTCAAAGGGTTTTGCTGGCACTGCTGACTTGATAGCCACATATGAGTCTCAACTTTCAATTTGTGATTTTAAACAAAAAAATTCAATTATGAAGGAGTCTTATTCAAGTTTTCACACGTACATGCTTCAGCTTTCTGCTTACTCTCTTTGTCACGATAAAATATTTGGCTCAACAATAACCCAAGGAGTTATCCTTTTAGCAACCAAAGATCTAGTCTTTCAAATTTTTAGAATTAATCATGAAAAACTTAAGGAATATCAACAAAAGTTTCTCGATCGTGTTGATCAATATTATTCCCTAATTAATAAATAATTAATTAAATTTTCTTTTTTTAATAAAATTTAACATCTGTTTATTAGAAACTACTTTAGCTCCTAATTTTTCAGCATTAATGATTTTTACTGTTTTTTTGTCAGGGTTTGGTATTTGTGCAACGATTAAATAACTAGTAGTTCCACTTACACCACTAACAAATTTCATATCTGGACAGTTATTTTCAATTAAATTAATGGCCTCATCTCTTTCTAAGAAATTTCCATTATTATCTTTTAATTTTCCAGTTATACAAAATGTCTTCATTTCATCCACCTTTCAAATATTATTAATTAAACTCTTTTTATCGGGAAAACTCCAGCTTTAATAAACGCCATCATTTCAGTCTCATCGATGACTTGTGTTCCAAAAGATTTAGCTCTTTTAGCTTTAGTAGTATCTTTTCTAGAGCTTATTAAATAATCAGTTTGGCTGCTTACTCCACTAACAAATCTAGCATTTGTTTTGTTGTGTATTTCTACAATTGCATCAATTCTTTTAAATTTCTCTAATGCCCCTGTAATACAAAATGTTGTCATAGGTATTTTTTTAGTCATGTTTTTCTCCTTTTTGTTGTTAATCATGAAGCCAGTAAATCATCCTTTTTGCTTTTATTAGAGTCCAATAGAATCTAGGATATTGGACACAAATAAAATTAAGCTTTAAAAATAAGCCTTATTTAGATTTGTCTAAAAATTAATAGTTTTTTAGATGTTAAAATGAAAAAATTTGTTTCAGTTATTATTCTAAGTTTAATAATAAATATTCAATATATTGAATATGCTCAAGCCGTACCAGGTGGCATTTTTAGGAGTTTTTTTAAATTATTTAAGGTATCTGGCAAAAATGTAATAAGAAAAGCAGATGATTTAATTAAAAATACCACAGGCCAAGGAAATAAGGCTATTAGAAGTGAGGATGATTTATTAAAAAACTTAGAGATTGAGCGTGGTTATAAAGCAGCAGGACCAACACAAGAATCTTTGGTTTTAGATAAGATTGGTGCAGAATCTCATTTATCAGAATTTAGAAGCTTAAAGGAATCTAACCGAACAGCTTATATAAAACGATTAAAAAGAAAAAAATTTGATTTAGATCCTAAAGATTTATTAGAAGATAATTTGTTAGATATTTTTGATGACAACTCTTCTTCAAAAAATAGTACTTTTAGCAAATATATTATAGCCAATTGGGTGGGTAAAATTTACAGAACCTCTGAATATTATAATAAACCAAATTATGAAGATAAAATGTTGTTAGTATGTAGCAATATTGACCAAGTTTTTTACTTTTCTATATTGATGGAAAAAGAACCCAAGAGAGCTTTTTTAGTAGATCATAAAAAATTTAAAAATACGGGTAGCATTTTGCCTATTCAAGAACTTGTCATTATTGAAGATAATGAAAATGTTAAAATAATGTCAACTATGCCTATCAAAGAAAATAAATGGCCAAGTCATTATTTTACAATTTATAAAGATCAAAATTTTTATTATGATCAAAGTAACTCTGGGTATGTAACTCCTGAAGTTATCAAAAATAAAGTATTAAAAAATCCAATGGGTAAAAATAACTGTTCCAAAGCCACTAATAATGGATTGTTATAAGGGCAGAATTATACTACCGTAGGATATTGAAGGATACATGGTTAAAATTAGAAAACTAGCATCGCTTGAAAAAGGATTAGAAGAAATTACTCGAATATTAACTGAGGAAGAAATTAAAAAGGCTATAAATAAAGGTGGATCGTATATTAGAAAATGTAGTGATCCAGACCCAGATTCTGATGGCATAAAACGAAACATTGACCATGTTGATTCAATTGCATTAGATAAAGCATGTGTTAAAAAAGGATTTGCACCACCACTTTTGACATCACATCAATATATTCTTGATCAACAAAAATCTGAGCTTAATTCTGATGAGTTGAATGATGTTAGTAGAATGCTTGTAAAATTTAGTATCTTAGAGGGTAATTTAAACAAATTTATAATAGATGCCACAGATCCTTTAGGTCCTGGAGGAGAAAAAATGACACAAATAGAAAAGAAAAAAATATTTGATTCTATTAAAAAAATTGAAGATAAAATTTTAAAAATAAAACTTTCTATAGATAAAAAAAGTTAATTATTTATCCTACAAAAAATTGGATTAAATTTATTTAATTTTCTATTGACTTCTCAATTCTAATAATATATCTTTATATTAACTTAATAAAAAGTTAACCTTTTTATGTATACCGAATTATTAAGTCAGTTCTTAAAAAAACTATATAATTCTCATACATCATAAACAAGGTTAGCCAGAAAATGGATGTTTATGATAAAAAAAAAAGATAAAATCAGAATTAAACGATACTCATGCTACTACTGCGATTGCACAGGCTTTTTTAATAAGAAACAAATAATCTTTCAAATTTGGAATTGGGGCTACAATTTTATTGATAAGGATATTTGTAATTATTGTGAAGGCAGAGGCTACATAGTATTTAAACATAAGTACGAAACTTTTAATAATTATCAAAGTCACTTGGAGCATTAATCAATGATAACTCCAAAAATACCCTATTATATGGGACTTTTTACTCTTTTGTGTGTGTTTTGTTTCTTAAAGGAGATTATATGATTTTGTCTAAAATCGCTCTTCCTATTTCACTACTAGTTAAAAGTTGGATGACTAATCTTGCTTATATGAACAATAAAAAAAACATTAATTTGAATCTTGGCCTGGGGCAGTTCTCATTCCTTTCTTTCTGTTATGCCCCAGACCAAGATTCAAATTTAATATCAAAAATAAAGGATAATTTTAATGACTGATAAAGCAAAATATAGAAATGTGAGTTTATCCCACTCTACTCATGAGGTATTAGCAAAATTAAGTAGAGAGCTTATTAAACCAGCCACTCTTTCAATTTCTAAAACAGTAGAAATGATTGTTCTTGAAAGAGACCAGATAACAACAAACCAACAACAAGGAGTAAAAAAAAATGACTAATGAAAAAGTAATCGAAAAATGTAAAAATTTACTTTTAGATTTACCAAATGTGACAAAAGCCGAACATGTAGAGAGTAAAGTTTCTAATATTACTACAAATTGGTCAGCACAAGCATGGGGTCCAGAACTTATAGCTCGAGATATTGGGGCAAATTTTTTCGATGGATGTATAGAAGCAAAATTACCTATTGATAATGTAGAGATATCAACAAAACATGATCAAATAGTAGTAAGTTCTATGAAAACAAAATTTTCTTTAAGAAAACTATTTTTTTTAGGAAGCACAAAATCTGAGTCTGAAGGAATGATTGGTATGCATGGTGAAGGTTATAAAATGTGTGTAGTTAGTTTGGCTAGGATGTCAGTTTTTGATCCAATCAATATTAGTGGAGCAGATGCTCTAGTTGTTAGTGTTGGTGAAGAAGATGAAGAAACTGGATTAAGACCACTAGTTTACCATTTTTTTAAAATAAATGACCAAGGTGGAAGTTTTTTTATAATCAATACTATTTCAAAAGAATTAAAAGAAGCTTTTGATAAAACAATGTTAAATTTCTTTCATCCGAAAAATGAAATGATAAATGAATTACTTCACGAATATAATGAAATTGAAGCTTATAAATCAAATACAAAAGATGGAGCTGGTTTTTATTGTGGTTTAAAAAGAATTACAATTAAAGATATTCCAGTAATCATAAATATAAAAAAACCATATGCGGCTTTAGATAAATTCACTAAACAAGACAGAGATAGAAATGCATTTTCTCAAAAACTTCAAAGCACATTTTATAATATTTTTTGCAGAAGTGGATTTGGGTACAATTTTAGTGGTAATGATGCAATCTATCATATTCTTAAATCCTCAAAACCTATTTGGAAAAAGGGTGCACCACTTCTAGCCTCAATAGCCAATCATAGTCACACGAGATTAAAAGAAGACACAAAATTAAAAAATTTGTTTGGGAAAGAGTATATTTCTGAGTCTAAATTTAAATATTCTTTACCTATTTCATGGTCTGATTTTTATAGTACTAAAACGCAAGGGTACGTTTTAAGAAGAGATAAACAGCTAAAGGATAAAAAGACTATGTTGCCTAGTTATTTTGCCTCTTTTGGTGTTGAAAGCTCACTTGATGCTTTTATTAGAAATAAAGAAAATACAGAAAAAAGGATAAAGGATAAAAAAACAGCAGATTTATCTACGAAAGAAAATAAAGCTATAGATTTTTTATTTAAAGCATCAAAAGGAATTAATCCTGGTTTTGCCAATTTATTTAATAGAGATGATGAGGATAATAATCTTTATGATGTAAAATTTCGTAAAATTTTCTGTAAGGAACTTCTCGGAGAATTAAAAAACAATAATGAATATAATTCTAAAACTGTTTATTTACATAAAGATTTATTCAAGGCAAGTTTTGGAAAAATCTTTTCAACATTTTTACATGAGCTGAGTCACTCACATGGTTCAGGAGATGGAGAGCGAGAGTTTAGTGATATGTTAACTGTGCTTCTTCAAAATAGTATAGAAAAAAATAATGTTATATCTAAGTTCAGCAAAGAATGGTCGAGGTACAGAGTATGATTATAGATAAAAAGTTTAATTTTAATTATGATATTTCAGAACCTAGGCAAAAAAATAATATTGTTTTATTTTATCTTAGTACACGAGAAAAAATAAAAAATGACTATATTACGTTCCCAGAAGCTTTTTCAAAGAATTTAGTTAGAGTTGAAGAGGTAAATGATAAAGGGGTTGTAAGATATTTAAAAGTTACAAATATTTCTGATCAAAAATTATTGATATTAGATTCTGAACAAATTATTGGAAATGGCATTAGACAAAATAGAGTTGTTAATTCCACCACATTAATTCCAGAATTCTCAAATGTTATATTAAGAGTTAGCTGTTGCGAAAAAAATAGATGGAGTCCTGCTGTCACAAATGAACTTAATCTTTCAGATTCTTTATATTTTTCCAAAGGAAGGATTAATAATTTTACTGATATCTATAACCAGCGTAATACAAATCAATTTACAATATGGGATGATATATCTGATAAATTAAAAGAATTTGATTCAAAATCTTTTACAGGATCAATTGAAGATATTTATAAAAAAAGAAAAAATAATGTTGAGGAAATTGTCAGCGCATTTAATCCAGGACCGAATGATATAGGCGTAGCAATAGCTACTGGTAATTGTTTGGTTTCTTTAGATATATTTTTATCTAATGAAGTTTTTAAGATTTACTTGCCAAAATTAATAAGAAGTGTTGCTTTGGATAGTTTCAAAAAAACAGGGTATACATCTTTTGTAAAAACAAAAGATGTACATAAACTATTAAGATTGATTGAAGAGTCTGAAAAAAAAATCGACAAACCTAATATAGGAACTTTAGGACAACAGATTCGCTTTAATAGTGGTTTAGTTGTTGGTTCTTGCTTAAAATATGAGGACAAAATGATTCATTTTTCTGGCTTTTTAAAAGATAAAGTGAATATTCCTCAATACAAAAGTAACGTAGCTTAATTATGGATTATATAACTTTAACAATTGGATTATTTCTTGGAATATTTATTGGTTCGTTGGGAATTCTTCTAATACAAAAGATCAAAAAAGATCAAACAATAAATACTCAAGATAGTGATGTTTTTGGTGAGATTAAATTGCTTAAAAAAGAAGTTGAAGATTATAACACTAATGCAAATAAAGATCGTGGATCTCTTAATCAAATATTAATCGATATGAGAGCAGCAGAGTTACAGGTAGGTGAAGCAGCTAGAGAAATTAAAAATACTTTAGTTACAGGTGGAGGGCAAAAACAAGGAGCTTGGGGTCAATTAATTTTAGAACATATTCTTGAAAATAAACTTCAATTTACTAAAGGCCAAGAATTTGAAATTCAAAAAAGTTTTAATACTGAGGATGGAAGATTAATTCCAGATGTACTTGTTCACTTTCCAGATGGTCGTGACGTAGTGATTGACAGCAAAGTGTCTCTTACGGCCTGGGATCGATATGTAAATTCTACAGATGAAGCAGAAAAAAAAGAAGCTTTAAGCGATCACCGTATATCAATTAAAAATCACATAGATTCATTAGCTGGAAAAAATTATCAAAATATTAAAGATATAAATTCTTTGGATACGGTCATTATGTTTTGTCCAAATGAACCTTCTATTTCTTCTTTAGGCGATGTTAGTAGAAATATGATGGATTATGCTATCTCAAAAAAGATAACATTAGTTGGTCCATCCATGTTGTATTTTGCCTTAAAAACAGTTGAGTACTTTTGGAAGACTGAAAAACAGTCAAAAAATGTTCAGAACATAATTGATTTAGCAAATAAAGTAAGCGCTCAGTCAGTCGAAATTTATGATAGTGCACAAAGTGCACATGACAGTGTTGAAAAATCAATGGAGAAATTAGAAGCTGTAATGAGCAAAATAAAAGATGGCAGAGGAAGCTTGTTATCTAGAATTTTGAAAATGATTAAAATAGGAGGACTTTCACCTAAAAAGGAGATTCCAAACAATATTAAAGAAGAGGTCGTTGAAGAGGAAGATGATGAGGATAAAAATGAATAAAAAAACTAATTTTCCTGACTTAGAAAGATCACCACCACACAATCATTTTAAACATTTTTTTAATTATTTATGGAATAAACCTAGATGGATGCTTGAAAATTTTTATGAAAAAAATTTTTTAAATCAAAAAATAGAATTAGAGACTTTAAAAATTGATTTAGAAATAAAAGAAATGGAATTGACACTGTTGAGGAATGAAATAGAAGAGATAAAAAAACAATCAAATAAAGTATTAAGACCAATTAAATAGAAATTCAAAAAATATGGGACAAATTATCGTAAAAGACTATGAAACTTCTGACTCAAGGGTAAATTTTGGTCAAGTAATTCAATGCGGAATTGTAATTGCTGATGAAAAATTAAAGGTTAAAAAAAAACATGAATTGAGATGCAGATTAAAGCCTAATATTATTCCAGCTATTGGTGCAAGTTTAGTACATCGTGCTTCTGTAGATCAACTTAAAAATTCTAATAAGTCCCATTATCAAATGGTCTTAGAGCATTATAATATTATTAAAGATAACACGCCTTCTATTATAACTGGATACAACAACATTGCGTTTGATTTAGAATTTACGCGCAGAATGTATTTCAAAAGTTTAATACCTGATGTTTATCAAACTAATACAAACGGCAATAAACATCTTGATATTTTAAATGTAGCAAGAGCATCAAAATTTGCAGATGAAAATGGAATAAAAACAAATTTATCTGCGAAAGGCCGGCCCTCATTTAAATTGGCTGATTTATGTCTAGCGAATTCGATTGATAATGGCATGAATCATGATGCTGTAACAGATTGTCTTAATACTTTGGCTATAGCTGAAATTGCTTATAAAAAAACCAATGATATTTGGAATGATGCTTTAGTAACGACTAATAAAAAAGATACTGAAAACTTTATTTTAAAAAATAAAATTTATACTTCCTTAGAATATTTTTATGGAAGATCAATATCCTTTGCTTGTCACCATATTTTATTTCACCCAGAATTTAATTGGTCAATAAATTGGGACATTAAGATAGATCCTTCAAAATATTTAAATATGGATAGTCAAGAATTAGCAAAAGCTCTCGACGCTTCACCAAAGGTATTACGTACGGTAAAATCCAATAAATCTCCAGTTTTATTAAAATCAGATTATGCTTTGAACACAGAAAACTATTCTAAAATTGGAACAGATGAAATTAATAGAAGAATTAAAGTTTTAGATGATAATCCTAACTTTATTGAATCCATTAGCTTAATTCTTTCAGATAAAGCTAAAGAAAAAATGTCTATGGATCAAACAGAGCTTCTACACGAGGAAACTATTTATGCAGGCGGTTTTGCTAATGAAAAAGATAAGGTATTAATGCAAAACTTTCATGAAGTAGACTGGAAAGGAAAAGTTAATTTAATAGAAAAATTTTCTGAAGAACGTTTTCAATATTTTGCGGAATGTTTGATCTATGAAGAAAGCCCAGAATCATTACCCAAAGATGTTTATAATAAAATTCATCGAAGTTTTGCTCAAAGATTATTATCTACAAATAAAGAAAAGTGGGAAACAACTGCTAGTTTTTTTAATGAAGTCGATACTTTGCGTGAAACAAAATACAAGGATAATCCAAAGATGCTTAAAGTTATTGATGGATATAATGATCATGTTATGGATATCCAAACTAAGTTTGAGAGTGCTTAATATTCTAATAAAATTAACCTTATGTTTTACTTATAATAAGACAATTTATTACTTGAATAAAAAAAATTAAAAATTATATATTAATCATGATTAAAGAATTCTTAGATGAAAATATAGAGCAAATTAAAAAAGAACCTGTTACAGTAAATATAATGAGTGCTTCGTGGTGTGCCCCATGTAAGAGTCTAAAGATTCTTATGGATAAAATATCGGAAAATTATAAAGATAAAGCTTCCTTCTATAGAGGTGACATCGAGGAGGGCTCTATAAATTTTGCAAGCTCAAGTGGAGTTCGCGGAATTCCAACTACTATTATTATGAAATTAGGTGTTGAAGTTGATAGGCTGGTTGGAAATCCAGGTGAAGCTAAAGTAAAAGAATTCCTAGATAAAAATATCTAGTTTAAATTTAAAACTTCTCCTAATAAATAAAAAGATCCTATAATACATATATAAGAATTTTGAGATTCATTTGAAACGTTAGTTATTGCCTCTTGAATATTGTTAGCTAACTTTATATTCGTAAAATCATCTTGTATTTTTAATTTAAATTCTTCTTTTGATATTGATCTTTCTTGATTGGGAATGTCGATTAAATTTAAAGATTTTATTTTACCCTTAAAATTGCTCATAAATTCTTTGTGCTGCTTGTCTCCCATCATCCCAACGATCAAGTTTATATCCTGATCTAAAGTATTCATCCATTTAGAAAGTGCAGCACCTGCTCCAAAATTGTGGCCACCATCGCACACAAGGCGATTATTTCCAGCTATTGTTTTTAGTTTTCCAACTTTAATTTCCTGAAGTCTTCCTTTGAGATCTACTTGAGTTACAGCTTTTTTTATATGTTCATCTTTAATATTGAATATGTTTCTAGCAGCCATGATAGCAGTACTAATATTTGCTAATTGATGTTGCCCAAGAATATTTGGTTCTGGTAAAATTACACTACCCTTAACATCTTCATATTGAATAAAATTATTTTCTGCTCTTAAATAATTAAAATCATCTCCATAAAAATATTTCTCAGATTTATTATCTTTAAGAGCATTTTTAATTTTTAGTGTAGTTTCTTTATTTTCTTGTTTATTAACAAATATTTTAGAAGTTAACAGTTTTGTTGTTTTTTCATGAATAATACCATCAATGGTTTTATTATCTAACCATGAAAGATGGTCTATAGAAATACTACCTAATAAAGTGCAAAGGTTGTTTTTAAAAACAGAACAACTGTCGTGCTGATGGAAAAGCCCAGATTCCATAAACGTGATATTATCCTTATATTGTTCACAATATTTAAGATAAGCACAGGTTAATGCTTCAAATTCACTTAAATTATCTGAACCATTAATCCTTTCAATATCTTCTAATAAATCAGCTAAGTTATCTTCATCTATTTCTTTGTCATCATAAACGTAACGTTCTGTGTATGATTGTAAATGAGGGGAGGTATATAAATTACATTTATATCCAGCTTGATTGAGAATAGATTGAAAACTCTTTATCATTGAATACTTAGAGTTTGTACCTACTACACTAATAACGTTCTTTAGTTTATCTTGTGGGTTTCCAAGTTTTTTTAGTAAATTAAATGTACGATCAAGAGATAAATCTATCTTTTTTTTATGAAGCTTTTGTAAGCGTTGTATTACTTTCTGTAGTTTCATTTTCTACAGTTTTTATAACAGAATTTTTCTTTAACAAAATTGATAATAATGAGCCAATCTTTTCTCTTAGGTCTTTTCTCTCGACAATTAAATCTACAAATCCTGATTTCTGTACGTACTCACTTCGCTGAAATCCAGAAGGTAATTCTTCACGTACAGTTCCTTGTATGACGCGAGCACCCGCAAATGCAATTAAAGAACCAGGTTCAGCCATGTGTAAATCGCCTAACATTGCATAGGATGCGGTTATGCCACCAGCTGTTGGATCAGTTAACACAACAATATAGGGTAAATTATTTTTTTTAAGTTCATTTATCGCTAGAGTAGTTCGTGTCATTTGTGAAAGAGAAATTAACGATTCCATCATCCGCATCCCTCCACCACATGAAAATAGAACTAAAGGCTGTTGATTTTCAATTGCGTGTTGGGCAGCATATAATATGGCCTCACCTTCACTAGCTCCAACTGAGCCACCTATAAAATCAAAATCAGATGCAATCGCTGTAATTTTTAAATTTAGAATATTAGTATTAACAACCATCATTGCACAATCCATACCAGTTTTTTTTCTAGCAGCTTTTAATCTGTCTTTATAAGGTTTTGAATCAGACCATCCCAATGGGTCGTCACTAGCTATTGGGGTTTTTAAAACTTCATAATTATTTTTGCCAAATACAATATCAAATCTTTGACGTGGGTTTATTCTGTGGTGCTTGTTGCATGATGGACAACAGAATAAGTTTTCTTCTAAATCTTTTTTTAAAATCGGACCTTTA
>Ga0209709_10002652_pt1 | contig 15397 bp, 10 predicted proteins | sample ArcticOcean_MG_C_2_FD_187435 | JGI IMG/M metagenome (GOLD analysis project Ga0209709, IMG submission 187435) | Marine microbial communities from western Arctic Ocean - ArcticOcean_MG_CB4_136 (SPAdes) (version 2) | ecosystem: Environmental > Aquatic > Marine > Oceanic | place: Arctic Ocean... | reverse complement strand
GATATACGTCAATGGGGAATTGATAGGTGGGTCTGACATCGCTTTGGAAATGCTCGAAGATGGCTCGTTGCGAGAAATGTTTGATGCTGGCCGTCAAGCGTGATTCATTGGTGAAATAATCCTACGCCGCGCCCTAATGCGGTTTCATTCAAATGCTAGTTGGTATCAGGGCTTTCCATGGGAGTACCTGACAGTAAGGTCTTACGTAGAGACGGGAGTCTCCCGTTTTTTTCTGCTCCATTCAAAATACTGAAGAATTTATATGAAAATCGCCAATTATTGAAGCATTTTATTGGTCGTGATTTGAAGGTTCGTTATCATAATTCTATCTTAGGTTATGGTTGGTCAGTATTAGAGCCACTTGCACTAACAGTAACTTTCTACATATTGTTCGCAATATTGTCGGATAGTGAAGACCCATACCGTCCACTTACGATATTACTAGGAATTCTTGCATGGTCATTATTCGCTAAGACTTTCTCCAATGGTACAACGTGCATTCAAAGAAGTTCTTCTTTAATTCAAAGAGTATATTTCCCTAGAGAAATCTTCATTTTTTCAAAATCGGGATACAATATGTTCCAATTCTTACTGAGTCTTCTGGTTATTATCCCTCTTTTGATACATTATGATATGATGCCCTCAAAGCAAATACTTCTCCTTCCTGTGGCTTTAATAATGATTTTATTACTAGCAACCGGACTTGCATTTTTTACAAGTATTTTACAAACCAAGGCCAGGGATATCGAGCATATGGTCACAATTGGTTTGAGAATTAGTTTCTATCTTTCACCAGTGTTTTATCCTCTAAAAATGATAACCGGTGGCAGGATCCCTTCACAATACACTGACGTCTATCTCATTATCAATCCAATGGCGACATACATTACAATGATCAGATCAGCATTCACTGGGGCTCCATTGGATATTCCAACTACAAATTTGATAATTACATTCACATCAACTATTGCAATATTCTGGCTGGGTGCAATATATTTCATGCGTAGGGAAAGAAAGGCGGTGAAATTCATATGAATGACAACGCTATTTCTGTTAATGATGTAGTGCTGGACTATCCTCGTAAGAAAAAGGGAGTTGGATTTTTCCGTGAGATTCTCACTGGAAGATTCAATAAAACACCGCGTAAAGATAGATGGTTCAGAGCACTGAATGGAATAAATATCGAAATCAAACGTGGAGAAGTAATTGGCATAATGGGACCGAATGGTTCAGGAAAAAGCACACTTCTTCGTGTTATTGCTGGAATATATGCGCCTGATGAAGGCTTGGTGGAAGTGGAGGGGAGAATCACTCTTTTAGCAGGAATTGGAACTGGATTTAATCAAGATCTAACTGGCCGAGAGAACATCAAATTAACAGGCAGCATTTATGGATTTGATTTGAAATCAATAAGGGAGATGGAAGAAGGAATTATCGATTTTTCAGGCATTAGAGATTTTATCGACGACCCGATTCGCACTTATTCAGCCGGAATGAGGGCAAGACTTGGATTTGCAATCATTTCAAATTTAGAGCCAGATATACTATTGCTCGACGAAGTAATGAGCGTGGGCGACCATGAATTCAGGAAAAAATCTAGAGCAAGAATCGAGGAATTAGTTCAAGGAGATGCAACAGTGGTAATCGTGTCACATTCTAAATCAATCATGAAGAGTATGTGCAACAAAGTGTATGGACTTCAGAAAGGTGAAATTGTAACAGATGGTGAATTAGAGTCTGCCTTCGAATTTTATGAATCAGAAAAGGAGTGATTCGATGAGTGATATTGAATCAACTCTGAACGATATGGAAGATAGTGAATCACTAACCTTTTCGAGTGACCAGATTGGATATTTACGTGAAGAGTTTGAAAAGCAGCGTCGTTGGGTAAATCTACTATCGACTCGAGAAAAAACAGCACTAGAGGAATTAGAGAGAATGCAAGGTTCCTTGAGTTACCGAGCAGGTAGATTCCTAACTTGGCTTCCAAGAAAGATAGAAAAAATGCTGCGAAATAGTAATAAAAAAATCGTGTATTTCGTCGAAGAAGATGAAGAGAATAAAGAAGAGGAACTGTTTCCATCTTCATTATTGATTACCCCTGAATTACTTCCGAGCAGTAGTTCATCAAGAAAAGCAGACTCGCTGGTTGAAGAGATTCTGATCGCTGTTAGAAGGAGTAGTGTAACAGTTAATGCGATACGAGACTCATTTTCTGAAGGCTCACTCTCAATGGATACATCCGAGCAAGTTAAGTCAGCATCAATAATCATGGACCATATGATATCTACAGCACAATACGGACCTTCTATTCGAAATGTCTTCGTTGGATTACTTCGGTCCTTATCCAAAAGTGCACCTAGTGAAGCTCAACGATTTGGCGAATCATATATTGATGAGATACAGGATGAAAGAGCCATTAGGACGTTGGTGCAACTCCATGGAAAAGGTGGTAATTTTTCTCGGCCACTAGAATTGTTAAAATTAATGCCAAAGAGTGCTTGGCGAAAAGATCAAAAAAAGAGATTCAGCACTGCAGCATCTATACTAAATGATGGTTTAAAACTTAAAAAATTGGCAACTCAGAACCTAGCATCATCTGGAAAGAAAGTGATCTACCATGCAAGTCAGAGTATGCCCCACACCAGTTCAGGATATGCAATAAGAACCCACGGGATAGCCTCTTCACTAAATTCTAAAGGATATGATGTCGATGTAATTCTTCGTAATGGGTATCCCTTGGACCGTAGTGATTTCACAGGTGTATCTGTGAATTTTGTGGAGGAGGTTGAGAATGTATCATATCATTTTAGTCATATAGATTCAAATGATTCTAACTTAATTAATTATCAAGAGGTTTACAATTTCAACAAATTGAAAGAATACCAAAACCAAGCAATTAATTCCTTAATTTCTAATGCCAAAAAAATGAAACCTATTGCAATACATTCAGCTTCTAATTTCGTAGTTGGATTAGCGGGGGCAAGAGCAGCAAAGGCGCTTGGTATTCCTTCAATTTACGAAATACGCGGTTTCTGGCATCTCACTCAATCCACAAAGCGTGAAGGGTATGAAGGGTCTGATCATTACAAATTAACGGAGAGGCTTGAAATCGAAACGGCTAAGGAATCTGATTATGTATTTACGATTACAAAAGCATTGAAAGATATTTTAGTGGAGAATGGAGTTGAAGAATCCAAAATTTCAGTATTGCCAAACGCAGTAGATCATTCAAAATTCAATATTACTTCTAAGGATTTGGAATTACAAAAAGAATTAGGATTTGAAGACAAAGTTGTGATTGGCTATATTGGTTCATTCGTAAAATACGAAGGACTTGATTTATTACTCGAAGCATGTGCAATTCTAAAAGAAAAACATGGTGATATATTCCGATTATTATTGGTTGGTGATGGCGATACAATGCAGCAATTGCGCCGCACAACTCAATTCTTGCAATTAGAAGACCAAGTTGTGTTTACCGGACGAGTTTCCCATGACAAAGTGCAAAACTATTATTCTCTAATTGACATTGCACCACTTCCAAGAAAAGGACTACGTGTATGCGAACTAGTCTCGCCACTGAAACCATTTGAAGCGATGGGGTCTGGCAAAGTACTAGTTGTATCAAGTGTCCAAGCCTTAGCCGAAATCGTTGATGATGGAGTTACCGGTTTAATATTCGAAAAAGACAACTCTGCAGACCTTGCTGAAAAAATCGAAATAGCACTTCTTGATGAAGAACTTCGAAATAAAATGGGAAAGAATGCTAACGAATGGGTGATGAAGAACCATTCTTGGGAAGTTATTTCTGAAAGAGTCACTAAAATATACGATAAGATATTGGAGGAAAAACAATGACAGGACCAGTAATTCTAGTAGTTGGCGCTAGGCCTAATTTTATGAAAATCGCACCCATACACGCTGAACTAGCCCGGAGAGACATCGGGCAAATCTTGCTGCATACTGGCCAACATTATGATGAGAACATGTCGAAAGTATTCTTTGATGATTTAGGAATGCCTCAACCTGACATATATCTTGGAATAGGTAGTGGTAGTCATGCCACACAAACAGCCAAAGTGATGGTCGAATTCGAGAAAGTTTGCAAAGAGCACAAACCGAGTATGGTGATTGTTGTAGGTGATGTAAACTCAACCGTAGCCTGTAGCATGGTTTGTGCAAAAGAATGGATTCCTTGTGCTCATGTCGAGGCAGGATTGCGTTCATTCGATAGAGAGATGCCTGAGGAAATAAACCGCTTAATTACTGATGCAATAGCTGACCTTTTGCTAACACCTTCACCAGATGGTGATGAAAACCTTCGCAAGGAAGGAGTTGCAGAGGAGAGAATCAAACGAGTAGGTAATGTCATGATTGACTCACTATTCAATAATTTAGAGCGCGCTAAGGCGAGTACAATACATTCAGATCTAGGTTTGGAAAAAGGCAATTACGGGGTATTGACACTTCATCGGCCAAGCAATGTTGACGACAAAGAAGCATTCGAAGGCATTCTAACAGCTTTGGAACAAATTGGGGATAGAATCCCACTAGTCTTCCCATTACATCCACGAACAAAGAATCGCGCAGAACAATTTGGTCTAACTGAGCGTCTAGAAGCAATTCCAAATATTGTTTTGACAGGGCCTGCGGGGTATCTTGATTTCGTAGCCCTAATGGCTGAATCGAAACTAGTCCTGACAGATTCTGGCGGCTTACAAGAAGAAACTACTGCTCTAGGAATACCATGCTTAACATTGAGAGAGAATACTGAGCGTCCTATTACCGTTACAGAAGGAACTAACACAATTGTTGGTAATGACCCTCAAATTATTCTTGATGCAGCTAATGACGTGCTTGACAATGGTGGTAAAGCCGGCAGAATTCCAGATTTATGGGATGGTAAAACCGCTGAGCGTATCGCCGATATAATTCAACAAAGGATTGCGTGATTTCATGACGCATACTGATGTATCTGAAGAGTCCCAATTGATTTTGGATAATTTTTCCAATCAGAGTTTGCTTGATTCTGTAATTTCATGTATTGGTAATATTTACCAGGGAGACATTCAAAATAAGTCTGAATCAATAATTCAGTTTATCAAAGAGCATTGTGCAATAATTCCCCCTGCACACTATCTAGAAGAATCAACCTCAGGCGATAAGGAAAATCCACAAACACGCTTAGAATCACAGTTACGTAATGGTTGGCAAACAGGTGGAGGGTTCCGATTACCCCTCACAGAGGTTCCAATTTGGGATGAATACAACAGTCATTCTCGCAATGTCCGGTACAAGATTCATTCGTGGGTAATGCTAGACTCATTGTTAGTAGTAGATTCAATAACAGATGGGCACGAATATCTAGATTTAGCTGTAGATATCGCAGAGGATTGGATTCAAAACTTTGTGATTTCGGCTCGAAAAGATGATTTTGCATGGTATGATATGGCAGTAGGACAGAGAGCAACAAAGTTGGCATACATGTTACGGAGGTTGATTGAAATTGACTCCCCTGCGGAACAGATTTTTCGATTCATTTTGGCTTCAGAACTACATTTTTCAGAATTATTAGATGAAGATCGAATTGCAATCCATAGTAACCATGGGTTATTTCAAATGGCAGGGTTACTATCGTTGTGCAATAACCTTGTATGGATGAAAAAATCTAGTAGAGGCATCGATTTTTCAGAAGACATCCTTCAAAAGATGCTAAACGAGCACTTTGCTGATGACGGCATACATTTAGAACATTCACCAGATTACCATTTGTACATGGTAAATCATCTACAATCATTGAGAGATTCAGGTTGGTTATCTCAAAAGTTTGAATCAATGCTAGGTTTAGTTGATTCTGTGGTGGATGCGGCTGATTGGATGGCCACCCCCAACAATTATGTAATACCAATTGGAGACACTGCAAACAATGTGCTCATGACTAAAAGATGGGCGGGCTATCAAGGTAATTTGAATATTGGGCACAAATTTTTCCCGAACGGTGGCCTATTTATTAATAATTCACAAAAAAATCCAGTACCTTCACAATTGATATATTCTGCTCAATTCCATTCCCGGCAGCACAAACATGCAGATCATCTGAGTGTGTTATACAACCTATCTGGGCAGCCTTTATTGGTCGACCCAGGGACATTTACTTACCAATATGATATCCCAGAGAGAATGTATTGCGAGGCCACGAGGGGTCATAATACTGTGGAAATTGATGGACTAAACTATTCTAGATTTAGGCAGGATGCTTTTGGTTCTGCCATAACTTTAGTGGCTAAGGCTGAAGATTGTATTATAGTTGAAGGAAAGGTTAAGCATACTCGTTTGATTTCATCAATGATACCAAATAACAAAATAAAATCTGCAGATGGAATTCCTACGGATGTCGAACATCGTAGAATTGTCATTGAAAGACCAGGACATTTCTTAGCAATAATAGATGAAATGAAATCGCCAGAGGAACACGAGTACATCCCTTGGTATCATTTCCATCCCGACTTGAAGATAAGAAGAGATACTTCAACAAGATTAGTTGTCATTGATACAGAAGGTAAAAAGTATTGTCAAATCCAATGTTATGACGATGACTCAAAATCCATTGATAATATAGAGGTCAGAGGCCAAAATAAACCGCATTTACAAGGTTGGTATTCTAGAAATGGACGTGAACTTGTTGAAAATACAGCAATTGGTTTCCCGATAATGGCAAGCGCATCTGTCTGGGTAACTGTATTTGATTTTAAGATGGAAAAAACAAGTCAGCCATATTTGCGAATGGGAACTGGGGGAAAATATTTGCGATTTGCCTTGACTCAAGGTGGCCAAAAAGTTGATGTCAAAATCAAAATTAACAAAGACGAATCAAGGTCGATTGAAGTTGATATTGACAATGAATCAGTTGAAGTAGAAATTGAATATGATGAGGGTTGATATTGAAAATCCTCCATGTATTAGCAAATGGCCCACCTGATGTAAACGGGTATGCTGTTCGTACACATGGATTGATGAAAGCGTATTCACAACTTCCGAATATTGAGGTTGTAGGGTTGACGTCTCCTTGGTATCCTGATAGAGACAGTATGTCTGAGCCTATCAAGTTGGACGAAATAACCTACCATCGATGTTTACATCCTGCCAGAATGAAATCGGTTAGCGGTTTTGGAATGAAATGGTCAGCATCACGGGGAAAAGATAGGATTGCAGGTAGCGAAGGGTTTGCAAGTAAACCAATTTGGAAAAGGGCTCTAAGAATTGCATTTAAGCCAATTCGTCCAGGATGGGCTTGGATTGAGGAAAGAATCATCTTCAAGCATTTCACAAAGAGAATAATCGAACTTGCTAAATCAGAAAATGCAAATATTATTCATGCACATGTTCCATATCGCGTAGGAGTTCCTGCAATGCGAGCCGCTAGGAGCCTCGGAATTCCATTCGTATACGAGATGCGAGGGATGTGGGAAGAATCGGCAGTCGCTAGTGGGCATTGGAAGGCAGGAGGGCTTGCACATCGAAGATTCCGCAGAATGGAGACTAAGGTGTTAAGAGCAGCAGACTCAGTAATTTGCATCAGTGAAACATTACGTCAAGAGGCAATTTCTCGTGGAGTTTCAGTAGACAAAATCAGTGTTGTACCTAATGCAGTAGATATTGAGGCCCACGGCGAAGAATCCGAATTACTCAATACGATGAAGGAAAAGTTGCAAGGCAAACCAGTTGTTGGCTATATTGGAAGTTTAAGAGAATTAGAAGGGGTCGATCTCACAGCAAAGGCGGTGTCAATTCTCAAAGAACAAGGGATAGATGCTAATTTCTTCGTCCTTTCATCAGAATCTGGCCAATCAGAATTGCGAGATTATTGCGAATTGCTCGGTATTGCAGAACAATCTCACATAGTCGGTCCAGTCCCTCATGAACAAGTTGCTCCATTTTACGATTTAATCGATGTCTTCGTAGTCAGTAGGCCAGATACTCGGGTGACAAGATTGGTAACTCCACTCAAGCCGTTTGAAGCAATGAGAAGTGGTAGAGCAGTAGTTATGTCAGATTTGCCAGCATTAGCTGAAATAATCGAGGATGGTAAAACAGGACGCTTGTATCCTGCAGGCGATGCTCAAGCATTGTCAGAAGTAATCAACCAGTTGTTGCAAGATGAATCTAAGAGGGTCAAGTTAGGAGAAGCAGCCAAGTCCTGGGTTTCCGATAACCGAACTTGGAACACTGTAGTTTTATCAAACTCCATTCTGCAAAAGAGGTCTGACAAGATTCGTTTGCTGACAATAGGATCTGTCGATGAGAGCCATGGTGGAAGAACCACCGGAGGAGTCGCAAGATTACACTCTTTGCAAAACAAAACATGGGTGAACAATCCGATTTTAGGAGTTGAAATTGTAGGAACTATTGCAACAAATACGGATCTAAATACAGACCCAATAACTGGCGTTACTTATTTTTCAAGGCGATCTGGAGAATCTCAACTGAATGCACTCTCAAGAATAATTGACGAATCAAATCCAGATTGTATACTATTGCACCATATTGCAACCGGATGGGGCTCGGCAATACAAAAAATTCCTAAACCACCTAAAATCGTTGGTTTTATTCATTCATGGAGGGTAACGTGGGAAAAATACGATTCAAATTATCCTAAAAAATTAGATATTGCAAAAAGTGCAATCAAGCATATTGAATCCTTACTATATCTCTCTCATCACTGTGCAACTGAAATGGAAGAATTAGATATCCATCCTGATTCTGCCATACATGTACTTCCACCTCCGGTATTTGTTCCGAACTTTGACATTGAGAAAATTTCTAGGAAAAGAGAAGAAAAGCACATTGTGTTCCTTGGAAATTTGTTGGAACACAAAAATATTTTACAATTATTGGAAGCGATTAAACATTTGACAGAGTATAAATTGACTGTAATCGGCTCAGGTAAGTTGGATGATGAAGTTTCACATTATGTTGCAGAAAACGATTTGCAAAACAGAATCAAAACCACCGGTTATTTATCAGATAGTCAAATTTCTGAGATTTTTTTAACAGGTGATATCTTTTGCGCACCTAGTATGTATGAACCATTTGGATTGGTATATATCGAAGCTTTAGCACACGGATTACCCGTAATTGGATATGGGCCCTCAATTAATGAAATTGAAGATTATATGGGGATAAAGTGCGGTTATGCCTTGTCTAGTTATGATTCAGATTCGATAAAATATGCAATCTTAGAGTTGTCTAATGTTGAATGGGACCGTAGTCAATTACATAATTCTACTAAATCGATGTATTCACCTTTACATTCCTCCCTAAAGTTTGCGGAATCAATTTTCTATGAGGGTTAATAATGAAATGGACTACGAACAGATGGATTCTTAGTGACGGCGAGGAAATAGCCACTCCTTCCGATTTAGATTATGTCATTACTGGTATACCGCGTAGTGGCACAAGTTTAATGTCTACAATTTTAAGTTCTTCAGAGAATAGTTTTTGTTTCAATGAAGTACATTATCAAATTCCGCTTTTACCTTCCTTTTTTTCAGAAATGAGAAAGCGTATTGAAAATGGTTTGCCCGTGATTAATAAAATCAATGAGAAGGGAAAATTAACTACAGACACCCAAAGACAAGAAGGCATAAAATTCTCTGAGATGAATGTCATTGGTAAGAATAATCCAATAAGGCTCGGATCAAAAGTTAACGTCCCATATCTCAATAAAATAAAACAAATTGAGGAACTAGGGTACAAAATTATTGCAATGGTGCGCAATCCGGTATTTACCCTCGCTAGCTGGAATGATGCCAAGGTATCTAATATTCCAGAAGCAAATGTATCAGGTCCATCTCAACACAAGAGATGGGACATGTTTTCGTTTTCATCAGAAAGCGTTGTTGAAAGACAATTAATCATTTGGGATTATTATGCTAACATCATTAAATCGCTTTCGCGTAACACACTGGTGGTTCATTATGAGTCTTTGATATCTAATCCTAGAGAAACAATTTCAAAAATATGTAATTTCTTAGAAATTAAAATACCAACTAATATTCCTGAACTAGTCGATGGCAATTCTTTAGATAAATATCCTGACATAAACCAGATTGAGGAATTAGTTAAACGGAATTCAAGAATTAAAAAATCATTTGATTATTGAGAAATTAATCTAATTCCTGGTTTTAAATAATTACAAATCTTGTAGGATTGTGAGAGCATCATCATGCTTTGAAACAGTCTTCCAAGGCTTGATTTGTACGATATCCATGTCGGACTTCATTCTCCCAATTCCTCCTCCACTGATATTCAATACAGTACAATCATCGGCCTCAATATCTCCATTTTCAAGGGCTTGAATAACGCTGGCTAACGCTACAGCTGCAGGTGACATTATATCGATTCCTTCAATCGATTCAAACATTGTCTTGGCCTCTTGCGCATCTTCTTTTGATACGATATATGTTTGACCATTTGATTCAACCATGGTGTCGTAAACCCCGCCTTTTACTTGATATGCAGGGGCCTTATTCAGTAAGTAATCTGAAAATACTTCCACTTCTTCATCTGGGAAATCAGAATCCTCAAGATGCGGCCTCCTTGCCTGCCAAGCATTGTGTATTGGACAGTGTTCCTCATTCTGGCTTACGTGTTGCCTAGGTACGGGCCCTTCGAAAAGACCAGTATCGATCAAACGATTTGACATTTCATGGACTCCAACAGGACCTGGCCCTCCTCCAATCCCTTGAAAATAGTGCATTGGGAGTTCACCGATAGCATAGGCGGCATCAACAATCAAACTACCAATTCCATCTCTGCGGGCGACATTGTGTATTCCTCCTTCCATTTGCCACGAATCTAAATGTGGTGCGATTTTCTTTGAGAACATCTTTGCATCATAGTAATCACCGTCTTCAATGACAATTAATTTTACAGAATCACTTGGATGGTTTGCTGGAAGATACAACCTCCCTACGTGGGCATTTCCGACAATAACAATCAGAGGGAAGTTCTCTAGCCCACAAAAATATGAAAAAGCTCTAGCAGTGTTTCCTGCACTAGCACAAATCATTCCCTTGCAACCCTTTTCCTTCAAGCGCATTATAGTTGGAACAGCCTCCATGTCCTTGAATGAACCAGTAGGGCACATACCTTCCTTCTCTGGCCAATATCCGTGGAATGTAACCCACAAGTTACTCATACCAATTCTGGCACCTAATTCGTTTGCTTTGTAGGTTGTAGTGCCAGCCTTCTGTTGTGACATCCCAATGTTGGGAAGCCAATCTTGAAACTTTAGCATACCTTTCTTGGAGTTGTCAATATTGAGTTGAGATGAATACTCAGTAACCAATAATGAACCATCTGTGTGATGGAGAGTATAATTGTCATCAATCAATTCTTTCGATGAAAGACACCTGAGACGATACTTCATTTACAGACCCATTTGGGGGGGCCTATCAAACTGTATATCATCATTGCCTAAATCATCCATTTTTGAAAGCAATTACTATCTATTATGGTGATTAGCATCATTTGTGTCTAACTATTTGTTCGTTGCAGGTAAAACGGGCCCAGTAGAAATCCTGTTGCAACATTTTGAATCTGCACATGGCGCTAATGGCAATGAATTGTCATCAACATTAATCTCAGACAAAAAAATGTTATTCGTTATCGAAAGAAGAAATGAGAGTGTAAAATCAAGTATTGTAAAATCATCTAATGATGATGGTCTTTTTTTCCGTGGACAAGCATTAGACCATGACTCGTCATCAATGATTTTAGGTGTCGAAGGATTTGCTAAATTCCAAAAAAAATATCCATCTTATTCTAACCCTCAAAGAATTGCGGACTTAGAAGGAACCTTTGTATTGGCAAGATGGAATCAAGATGTTCTAACTTTTCAGAATGACCTATATTCTATTTACAGAATGTTATACTTCGCTTCAGAGGATGTACTAATCGTATCAGATTCTCTAGTTGTAATTACGGAGTGTTTGAAAAAATTAGGCATTGAAAGAAAGCTAAACTTAGATGTCGCTACTATCAAAGCTTGGAATGCATCAGGGCTGCCAAATGCCCCCATGACTGACGAATTGATTGTACAAGGAATATTCTCACTGCAGGTTGGAAAGCATATTGAGATGGAATGGAACAGCGACAAAATCAGCGTGAAACAGGTTGAGAGAAGTGTAATTGAAATTTTCAAATCACCCTTGGAGTCGTACGAATCGATCGTTAGAGAATGTGTAAAAAGAATGTATTCCAGTATCAATTTCATTGTAGAATCATTTAATCCGACTATAGAATTTGGGCTATCGGGCGGTATCGATTCAAGGTTAATTTTGGCTATATGCTTACAATCGGAATCTATAATGGAATCAATGGTAATTAATACCAACACTAGCGAGACCCGTGCTAGTGATTATAACGTCGTAAAATCATTGTCTGAAAGATATAAATTCACTTTCAATAACTCAGAAAGAAGGAAAAAATTACGCAATCAATCAGATTCGAAGAGAATAAAAATTGGAAATACTCTTGGATTTTGGAAATTAGCAAGCCTAGGGGTGTATGATTCCTTTTATCTTACGCCACATCATTATGAATATCCATCAACTCTACATCTTTCAGGAGTTGGTGCAGAGCCAGTCAAACAAGCAATGGATAACAGTAGAATCGATAAGATGGCTCGCAGCCAACATCCTGCCATCAGAGATACAGTCAGGAAGAAATTACGTGAAACAATTAGTAAATTAGGTGTTGATACGAATGCTGCAGATGCTATGAAATGGTATCACATGACCTACAAAGCCGCTTATCATTTAGGTTTTAAAATTGCTCAATCTTCGATGTTATTGAGGCCGTATGCCCAAAAAAGCATATTCACAATTGCTTTAGCAGAAGATAATCCATTCCGGGGTAAAGAAAATGTTGGTGCAACAGTTTTACACGATATGATAATTTTATTGAACCCGGAATTAGCCTCGCTGCCCTACGATCTGGATAGTAAAAATATTTCATACGATTATGCAGTTAATAGATTGAGCGAACTTGGGGGGAAAGTTCACTTCGATGAAATGCCGAAACCTTCAGTTTTTGGACAAATAGAACATATTGCTAACGGGCCGCCTCAGGCCTTTTTGAGTTTGGTGAAAGATTTTTCTTGGTCTGAAGAAACCTCTCAGAGGGAGCAATTACTTGAAATGGTAAAGCACAATTACAAAGAAAAAATACTATCAAATGAACTCAAAGTGATTTATCAGTCCTGCTATGAAAATACTGTTGAAAATTTGCTTGATGAGAATAAAGAACTAGCATCAGCTGGGGCTTTAGCCGCCCGGTTTATCGCTTTTGACTTATTTGAATAACATATTATCTATTTTGGTCTAACAAATTTAGTGAGATTATTTTTGCAGCCGGAGCACCTGCGCTTGGAGGATAATAATCTGGGTCCTCCAGCCTCTCTTTAGCCGTTTCATAAGCCGAAAGATATGCTGCTTTAACTTCCTTATCGGTAATATTCTCCCATGAACGTTCAAGAGCGCCAAGAATAGACTGGATGTCACTTTCGTTTTCTTCAAAGTCATGCTTTACCATTTTCAAGAAAGTATTCGGTGGGCCATTTTTCATTTCTGCGATTGAGCCGTAGATGGTGTAAGGCTCGCTTTTGGATAATTGCAAAGAGCCTCCCAATTCATCTAATCTCGATTGAATATATTCCTTAGAGATATTTGTTTTCTCATTTTCAAAATCGATAGATGCTAATTCAGGGTTTAATAAAATCAACATATCGTGCAACATAGTCGGCTCACCCCTTTTCACATGCTTGAAGGGGTTGATGTCTGAAATTGATAATGCGAATAAACTGTGTTGGATAAACGGTCTAATTCCAATGGCAGAACAAACCAAGAACCTCCCATTTGCAATAGGGGACTTGTAGGACAAGTAATGCCATTGTATGGGCGCTTCTCCATCTAAATCAATACCACTTGTTGCTAAGGTGTTAGACAATTCAGAACGTATTGAATCATGAACAATGTTTGCCTCTTTGGCTTCCCGCATGTACCTAAACCCTTTACGAGAAAACTTGGCTTTAGTACTGATTTTCTTCGGCTTGATATAATGTTCAAATCTCATAGGACTGAATGTACCCTTAATCGATTCAGCACCATGCCCGCCCATGTCAATTATGTGTGGTTCTGGCCAGTAGGAATCATGTAGATACATCATATCGAACAATCCCATGCTAGATAGTACCCATAGGGCAAACCTGTCATCGATTTTTTCCACTTTCAGCGAATGTTTTTTCTTTTGATTTCTTATTTTTTCAGGATTATTAAATTCGAATGAAAATAATTTAGATAATTTCTCCACCACGTCATAGTCCCCCTTTCTAGAAGGGTGGGCATTTGTTGAAATTGAAATATTCTCCAACAATTCTGGCTTTTGTAAAACCGCAGCTAAGATCACTCGTGAATCCAAGCCTCCTGACAATCCAAATTTTATCATTACATCATCTATTTCAAGAAGCGACAGAGTAGATTGCGCCATTCTAGTGGCAGCATCCCTAATCGCCAATTGATAATTTTCAAATTGAATAGCAAATGCTTGTTTTAAATTAGCCGATTTTACTATATTCTTAGTTTCTAGTAAATAGGCAGAAGAGAACATTTTCTTTTGAATATCAATTTCAATGTGTTTTCCAGGAGAAAGCAATTCAACGCCTTCAATCTGAGTCTGGTTACTCATGACTGCACATGCTAAACCGTGAGTCCATGCCCTAGAATGCATGACCTTTTTATTCAATTTACAAGGCATTCCCAAAGCCTTGCGCACCTCACTTATGATATACATCGAATCGGAACAAACAAACAATTTCTTACTCGAGAAATGGATGACTGGTAAGTATGAAAATGTATCATTACGTACACTCAATTTCTCATCAGAAAAAATTGCAGAAACATAAGCTCCTTCGTAATCAGTTTTCGTAACAAGTTCTCGATTGACTCCATCTTTTACCCAATCTTTGAATCCATTTCCTCCTAGAACTATTCCTCGTGATTCATGGTCCTGAAACCATCCTCGAAAGAAATACTTAGAATCTTCAATCTCTATTATGCGCTGTGATTTAGAAATTGTAAGTAAGGAAACACTTTGGTTGATTGTAGAAACCGAAATCTCAGACGCATCGTTACCATTTGTTAAGAAAACGGCTTCGATTTCCTTCACGGTTTTAGAACAACCAAACGCCAAAAGGTAATTCGACACGCTAAATCACAACACTGGGCAAGTTAAACCTTATTCCGGTACGAATCAAGGCCGGCCAACAGCATGAGTTTGCCATCCTTGGGCCTCGAGTTCAGCGAGGTCTAAGACGCGCCTGCCATCATACATG
>Ga0209709_10002650_pt1 | contig 15398 bp, 24 predicted proteins | sample ArcticOcean_MG_C_2_FD_187435 | JGI IMG/M metagenome (GOLD analysis project Ga0209709, IMG submission 187435) | Marine microbial communities from western Arctic Ocean - ArcticOcean_MG_CB4_136 (SPAdes) (version 2) | ecosystem: Environmental > Aquatic > Marine > Oceanic | place: Arctic Ocean... | reverse complement strand
AGTAGTAGTTATGCTAAAAAGTATGCTCTAGGTAATTTATTCTTATTAGATGATACTAAGGATGCTGATAGTAATAAAGATAATGCTCCAGCTGCTAAAATTAAGCCTACTATGAGTACTGATATATATAACTCTATGTTAGAGTATATTAATACTGGTAAAGGCTCTATAGTAGCCGTTAAAATGGTTAATTATAAGATGACTAAAAAGCAGTCAGATACTTTAACTAGAATGATTAACGAAAATGCTAAATAAGATGATAAAAAATGATAATAAAATAATTAAAGATATTACAGATTTAACTGCTGCTCTATCTGGAGTGTCTACTGAGGAGATAAATAGTAATACTAGGCTTAGGAAAGTAGTAAGTAGTAGAATGGTAGCAGCTAATTTTTTAATGAGAGATTTAGGCTACTCTTTTGAGGAGTTAAGTAAGCATATCAATAGAGATAGGACTAGCTTTTATTACTATGATAGTAAGCATAAAGAAAATTATAAGTACTGGCAGGAATATAGAGAGCTTTACGATAATTTAAAGTCAGCTTATTTAGGTATAGATAATATGGCTATGACTTCTGAAAATATGCTAAAGGTATTCTCTGATAATGGTATAGTATCTAACCCTAATAGCCCTTTTATGGTTAGCTTTAAGATAGGTAATATAGAGGAGCACTTATTTACTAGGCAGCTAGAGAATACGATTAAGCTACTTAAGGAGGCTTTTAAGGGCTTTAATTACTCCTTTAGTGTAGAGCATATAAACAGCTGGAGTTATGAGGGCTAAGGGCTTTATTAAGCTCCATAGGAAATTAAAAGATACTAAACTATATAAGGATAGTGCTGCTATGCACCTCTGGCTAGAGTTACTAATGCGTACTAATCATACAGAAAATAGCTGGAATTTTAAAGGTAAGCTATGCTCCGTAAAAGCTGGAGAATGTTTAGTATCTTTGCAAACCTTAGCAGATAGTACTGGTATGAAAGTGAGCAGAGTAAGGAGCATACTTAAGAGGCTAAAAAGAGCAGAGATGATAAGCACTAAAAGTACTCCCTATCATACTCATATTAAGATACTTAGCTGGAATAAATACCAGGAGCAAAATAAAAAAGAGCATAGTAAAAATAAAAAAAGAGCATATAATAAGAATGATATTATTTATAAGCCTTTAAAAATGAATAAAAAATTAATATAAAAATGATAAATATATATAATATGGATTGCCTAGAGGCTATGAGTAAAATGGAGGATAATCACTTCGACTTAGCAATAGTAGACCCTCCTTATGGGATAAAACAAGATAAAGTGCAAGAGGGTTTAAGTAATAAAAAAGGATTTACAAAAAATGCAGGAACTTATAAAGAGTATCATAAAACAGAATGGGATAACGAAATACCTAAAAAAGAATATTTTAAAGAATTAAAAAGAGTAAGTAAAAATTATATCATTTGGGGAGGTAATTATTTTAATTATGTAAATGATGAGGGAGTTGTTATTTGGTATAAGGGTAATAGTGGTAATTTTAAAGAGGGAGAGTTAGCCAAAACAAATATAAACACTTTTAAAGTTTTCAAATATAGTAGGGCAGACGCTTATATTAATCATTGTGATAGTAAAATACATCCTACACAAAAACCCGTTAAACTTTACGAGTGGCTTTTAATGAACTACGCAAAGGAAGGAGATAAGATTTTAGATACTCATTTGGGTAGTGGTAGCTCAGCTATAGCATCTCATAATTTAGGCTATGATTTTACTGGCTATGAGTTAGATGAGGATTATTTTAAAGCAACTAAAAAGAGGCTAGATAATCATACTGCTCAGCTAAGAATAATATAATTATGAATATACCTAATGATAAAAATATAGAGAGTAAGGTACTCTCTGCTTTAATGAATACCTCAGATGCTATACATACTATAGCCTCAGTACTACAGCCTAGCAGCTTTTATACTAACGAAAATAGGCTAATATATGTAACCTGCATAGATTTATATAATGCTAGTAAGATACCAGATATGAGCCTAGTAGCTGCTGAGCTTAAAGGTAAAGTGGGCTTAGTATATATCTCAGAAATTGCTGGAGAGTTTGCAGATGAGATAGTATTACCTGACTATTGTAGAGTATTAAAGGAGCTAGAGATGAGGAGAGATATGCTAGCAGGAATAAATAAAATGCAAAAGGCTGCTAATTTAGATACTGATATTTTTGATTTAACGGCTGAGGTTAGTAGCTATATTGATAAGGTAGGTGCTGCTCCTAAAGAAACTATAGTTAATACTACTACACTTTTTAAAGATACTTTTAAGGCTATAGAGGAGGCTAGCCAAAATGAGGGAGGCTGTACTGGTATATCTACTGGATTTAGTGACTTAGATAGGCTAACTAATGGATTTGGTAAAGGAGAGTTAATAATAGTAGCTGCTAGGCCTGGAATGGGTAAGACTACTTTAGCCCTTAATTTTATGCTAGAGGCTGTAAGGCAGGATAAGAGGGTACTAATGTACTCTGTAGAGATGACTGCTACTGAGCTAGGATTAAAGCTAGTATCTAACTTATCTGGAATAGAAGGAGATAGAATACATAGAGGCAAACTAACAGAGGAGGAGTATAAAGGAGTATTTAATGATACCTCAGATATTATAAACTCTGGGCTACTTAATGTAGATGCTGAAACCTCAGAATTATTTGGGATTAAGAATGTAGCTAAAAAGCTAAACCATAAAACTAAGGTAGATATGATTATAATAGATTATTTACAGCTATTATCTGGAGGAGATAAGACTAATAAACAGCAAAATAGAGAGCAGCAAATATCTTTTATTAGTAGGCAATTAAAAGCCCTAGCTAAGGAGTTAGATATACCTATTATTTGCCTATCTCAATTAAGTAGAGCAGTAGAGAGTAGAGGGAATAAACGCCCTATGCTATCCGATTTAAGAGAGAGTGGAGCTATAGAGCAGGATGCTAATAAAGTACTCTTTATCTACAGAGATGGATATTACTCTAAGAATAATGATACTACTACAGAGGTAATAGTATCTAAGAATAGAGCAGGGAGTTTAGGTACTGCCGTACTAGATTTTAGAGGAGCAACCTCTAGTTTTACTAATGAAGATTTTAAACCTTTTTAACATGAGAATAGAATTTTATATAAAGCCATGCCCTAAGCCTAGAATGACTAGAGCTGATAGCTGGAAAAAACGCCCTATTGTACTTAAATACTGGAGATTTTGTGATGAGCTGAAAATACAAGCTAATCGGCTCAGCTATATACCAGGAGATAAAGTAAGTTTAGTATTTTATATACCTATGGCTAAAAGCTGGAGTAAAAAAAAGAGGGAGCTAATGCTAGGCAAACCTCATAAGCAGAAACCAGATATAGATAATTTAGCTAAGGCTTTTTTAGATGCTTTATTAATTGAGGATAGCCATGTATGGAGCTTAACAGCTGAAAAATACTGGGCTAATGAGGGTAGTATTATGGTATTAACAGATGAGTAGAGATAACTTGTTAATGCTTGTTGATAAATTAGACTTGATATTAGTGAATAAGGTATATATTTGTAAAGATAATAATTTAAAAAATAAGAAAATGGCAGAATTTAAACAGAAACCTGGCTTTGGTAGCATCTTTAAGAATGATTATAAGACTGCTGAAAACCAACCAGACTACAAAGGTAAGATATTACTACAAGATGGTACAGAGCAGCAGATAGCTCTCTGGATAAAAGAGGGAGCTAATGGTAAGTTTTTTAGTGCGGCCCTATCTGATGTATATATTAAGCCTAATACTGATACTATAAATGCAAATAATAAGAATGAGGATACTGACTTACCTTTCTAAATTAGAGCAAGATACTATTTTTGTATCTGCTGAGCATAAGGTTATAATGCTTAGATATTATCAGACTATAGATAAGGCCTTAGAGATGCTAGAGCCTACAGATGATAGCTTTAAGCTCTTAGAGGAGATACTACTGGTAGTTATGGATTACTCTAATAGTTTTAGTGAGGAGAGAGATACTTACTTTTATGAATGGATAAGAGTAATACCTACTAATATGACTTATGCAGTAGCTGGATTTATAGCTGGATTAAAAGATACTGATAATACTGAGATTTGTAATATATATTACTCAGAGGTACTCAGAGCAGCCTCTAAATGCTTAGAGAGCCTTAATATAGTAGAGCCTACAAATGAATAAAGGAGATGTATATAAAGCCTTAGAGTTAGGCTATGCTAAATTTAAGGATGTGGCCATGAATATCTGTAATGATGAGGATAAAGCTAGTGATGTAGTGCAAATGACTATGGAGGCTCTATTAAAAATGCCTAAAGAAACCTTACAAGATATATATAATAAGAATGGGCTGCTCTGGTATGTTGTAAGGATTATTACCCTCAATATAAAGAGTAAGACTAGTAGATATTACTATAAATATAATAAATTCTATGAGCTTTTTGATAGTAATAATAGTAGCTTAACATACTCTCCAGATTTTTACGAAAATAAGCCAGGAGATAATGATAGAAGTACTACTCATATTAGGCTGGATGCTATTGAGGATTTATTAAATGAGTTACACTGGTACGATAGAGAGTTATTTACCACTTACTATTACGGCTCTTATACACTAGATACGCTAGCTGCTAAGACTGGGATAAGCAGGACTAGTATATTTTATACATTAAAGAGAGTAAGGCAGTTTTTAAAAGATAATATAAATGACAAAACCAGGCAAATTAAAGAAACTGAATAACTTTACTCTAGCTGCTGCTAAGTTTGCTGCTGGAGGATTTATTAAAAGCTCTAAAGAGGTTTATAGTAGTAGGGTGCTCACTTGTTTAGCCTGCCCTAATTATGAGGTTAGTACTGATGACTGCCTCAAATGTGGATGCCCTATTGAGGTTAAGGCTAGCTGGAGTACTGAGAGCTGCCCAGAAAATAAATGGACAAAATGATAGATTTAAGCAAAGAGGATATTAAACTAGTAGCTACTATCTGGAGTAATATAAAGACTGGTAGAGCAGCTAGTAAGCAGCAAAAGGAGGATGCTGTAGCCTTTTGGAATAAGGTAGGGAATAAGAGGTATAAACTTAGTACTAGCTGTGGAGCTTGTTTATCTGATGTATATACTGGAGTAGCTAAATTATATGAAAAATACTATGGGATTGATTAACACACTTAAAAAAACAGAGGGAGCAGTAGATAGCGCTGGAATAGGTAGAGGCTGGGTACTATACTTTAACTCTAAAGATGAGATAGTAGAAGTAAAGAGCTTATATAATCCAGAAACTTATAAAGGAGCTAGGAAAATATATACTGATGCTGAGATAATAGAAAAATTAACAGAGTATAAAAATAAAAATAAATGATATTAATAACTATAGGATATATTATATGCATAGCTTTTATCTGTAAGATGATAGTAGTATATAGAGATGGTAAAAGAGTAGCACAGAATAACAATAAATTAAGGAGTAGATTATGAGTACAATACCTAATTATTATATAGGCTCAGTTTATGGATATGAGGCTAGGAAAGTAGTAGAGGATTATAACCTCTCCTATAATAGTGGTACTGCTGTAAGTTACTTATTAAGAGCTGGAGCTAAAAGTAGTAATAGCTTAAGCCAGATAGATAAGCAGATAGATGATATTAAAAAGGCTATAAACCATCTTAATTTTGAGATAGATAAATTAAATAATGTTAAAGCAAAATGATAGATTTAAGATTAGGAGATTGTTTAGAGGTAATGAAGTCTATACCAGATAATAGTATAGATGCTATTATTACAGATACTCCCTATGGCACTACTGCGTGCAAATGGGATAGTGTTATAGATTTTACTTTAATGTGGGAGCAACTGAATAGAATTATAAAGCCAAAAGGAGCTATAGTCTTATTTGGTAGCGAACCTTTCAGCAGTGCTTTACGAATGAGTAATATTAAGAAGTATAAGTATGACTGGGTATGGGAAAAGGAACGCCTAACAAATATAGCGCAAGTTAAAAAAAGGGCTGGTAAAACTACTGAAAATATTATGGTATTTTACGCTAAACAATGTACTTATAACCCTCAAATGATAAAGTACAAAGGTAAACTAAGAACAAATAAAGTTAAAAATGGTAAAATGGGTAAACTTACTGATAATGGTAATAAAAAAGTATTTGAGTATAAAGACAATGGATTAAGATACCCAACACAAATATTAAAATTTCAAAGGGATATATTAAAATCTAATTTACATCCAACTCAAAAGCCTATATTATTAATGGAGTATCTTATAAAAACCTATACAAACGAAAATGAAACTGTATTAGATTTTACTATGGGTTCAGGAAGTACTGGAGTAGCAGCAAAGAATACTAATAGAAACTTTATAGGCATTGAAATGGATGCTAATTATTTTAAGATAGCAGAACAAAGAATAACAGAACAAACTAAATAATATTAAAAATGGATAGTAGAATAAAAGGGTATAGTAAAAAATACAAAGGAGTAGCTAAACAGAGTAGAGTAATTAAACCTCTTAAATTGCCTAATATAATAACTGAGGATTTAGGGTACTATATGAATTTTGGATTTAAGCAGATACCAGTAGGAGAGGATATGAAGTACCAGGAGAATAAGCATAGTAGATTAAGTACTGCTGGAGTAACTGATTATTACGGATAAAAATAATGGAGGTAATAATATCAGATGCAGGAGATGAGCAGGATGGGATGTATATAATTAAGGTGCTAAAATAAACCGAATAGAAATAGTAATCAGCTCAACTAAAATAATAGATATGAATAAAGAAAAGTTAGAAAAAAACATTGCAAGTAATTTAACAATAGACCTTGATGTCGAAAAGTTTATAGAGGTTACATTGTTAGATATTGAACAGTACACAAACCAAAGAGTAATAGAGGAGTTGGAGGAATTAATTGATGGTTTAGATGAGTTTGAACTACATAGTGATTTTCCATACTTAATAGACAAAAGAATTAAAGAACTAAAATAATAGATATGAATAAAGAAAAAGAAGTTACATGCTGTAATGTAGAAATAACTGAGGAGATTAGAGATAATAATTTATGCCCTATTTGCTTAGAGCATCTGTAGTATAGAATAACTATTAATTATTTATATTTATTAGTAGATAAAGACTAAACGAAATCAACACTATAAAAAAAGATATTATGTACTCAGATAAAAACAAAGAGAAGTTTCTAGTATTACTAACTAAAAACGCTGGTAATGTTTCTAGCACTTGTAAGGCTTTTAATATGAATAGAGGCACGTATTATAACTGGCTAGAGGATGATGGATTTAAAGCTATTGTAGATGAGATACAAGAGAGCCTAATAGATAATGCAGAGAGTAAGCTACAGAAGTTAATAAATGAGGATAGCCCAGTAGCTATACTATTCTACTTAAAGACTAGAGCTAAGAGTAGAGGCTATATTGAGAGGCAGGAAACTGATATAACTAGTAAAGGAGAGAAAATTAGTATCAATATAAACCTAGATGAAACTCCAAACTGCTAGTATTACTATTTATATTCTGCTTAATAATTCGTAAAAGGAGATGATAGATATTAGCCCAGATTTAACTAATAAGCAAAAGGAGGCCCTAAGGTATATGCTAGATAATACTACTACAGAGCTATTGTATGGAGGTGCTGCTGGAGGAGGTAAGAGTTTTTTACTAGTGGCTTATGCTATTATTACCAGCTTAAAATATCCAGGAGTAAGAGGCTTAATAGGTAGGAGTAAACTAGATGCTCTTAAAAAGACTACTCTAAATACATTCTTTGATGTATGCCAGCAATGGAATATTAAAGCTGGGCAGCACTATAATTATAATGCTCAGAGTAATATAATAACCTTTTATAACGGCTCAGAGATTATACTTAAAGACTTATTCTTATATCCCTCAGATGCTAACTTTGACAGCTTAGGAAGTTTAGAGCTAACCTTTGCCTGCATAGATGAGGCTAACCAGATAACAGAAAAAGCTAAGAATGTACTAAGCTCCAGGCTAAGATATAAGCTAGATGAGTATGGCTTAATACCTAAGTTATATATGAGCTGTAATCCAGCTAAAGGCTGGGTATATAATATATATAAGCAGAGCAGAGAGAATACACTACCTCAGCATAAGAAGTTTATCCAGGCTCTAGTAACAGATAACAAGCATATCAGTAAACACTATACAGCTCAACTTATGAAGTTAGATGAGATAAGTAAGGCTAGGCTACTTAGAGGCGACTGGGAATATGACGATAGTAAGGATGCTCTAGTAGAGTATGATGCTATTATAAATATGTTTAGTAATGTAGTACCAACTGGAGAGAAGTATATTACTGCCGATATAGCTAGATTTGGTAAGGATAAGACTGCTATATATTTATGGAATGGCTTGCAGGTAGCAGAGGTAGTAGTATTAGATATGAGTAGTATGGTAGATGTAGCTAATAAGATTAAGGAGATACAGCAGAGGGAGGGAGTTAAGCTAGGTAATATAATAGTAGATGCTGATGGGGTAGGAGGAGGAGCTGCTGATATTCTGAGATGTAAAAACTTTGTAAATAATGCTAAGGCTTTAAGAGGCGAAAATTACCAGAATTTAAAAACTCAATGCTATTATAAGCTGGCTGATTTAATCAATAAAGGGCAGATAGGATTTAGTACTAATGATATTAAATTAAAGGAGTTATTAATACAAGAGCTGGAGCAAGTGAGGAGGACTAACATGGATAAAGATACTAAGCTGAGTATTATGAGTAAGGATAAGATAAAGGATTTAATAGGCCGCTCTCCAGATTACTCTGATGCTTTAATGATGCGTATGTATTACGAGTTAGGGATGAGCAGAGGTAAGTATTCTGTAAGATAGTAAAATACTTAATATAAACTAATTATATTTATATAAAATGAGGGTACTAGAGTTAGATAATAATGGAGTAGTAGTTAAATATGAGCTACCTACTTCCTGGAGTGAGGTAAGTTTAGGGCAATATAGTAAGTTAATGACTGCTTTAGAAAATGAGGAGGCTACTGAGATAGAGAGTATTGTAAAGACTTTAGAGGCTCTAGTAGGTATTAGTACTAGTGAGCTTACTAAAGTGCCGTTAAAGTATCTTAAAATGGCTTATGCAGAGCTTACAGCATTAACTTCTACTATGCCTAGTAATGAGCTTAATAGGATTATAGATGTAGAGGGTACTGCTTATGGATTTATACCAGATTTTGATGCTCTTACATTTGGAGAGTTTTGCGATTTAGATAATTACCTCCAGGATAGCTGGAATAACCTAGATAAAATAATGGCTGTATTATTTAGGAGGGTAGTAGCTAGAGATAAGGATAAGTATAGTATAGAGGAGTATACTATGGAGGGAATAAAAGAGAGGAGAGAGCTATTTAATAGCAGCCTTAGTATAGATGTCGTATATGCAGCTCTGGTTTTTTTTTGCAATATAGGGAGCAAACATATAAAAACTATGCGCTACTCTTTGGAGGAGGAGAGCAAGAGGATAAGGAGCAGACTACTGAGGGAGCAACTATAGGGAGTAAGTACGGCTGGTATATATTGATACATAAAATAGCAGGAGGAGATATACTTAAAATGAATAAAGTAACTAAAGAGGGAGTTAATACATGCCTTAACTGGCTAGCATATACTAAGGAAGTAGAGCTAGAGGAGGAGCGTAATAAAAAAAGTAATTAAATGAATAAGACTTATAATAATGTAATAGATACTCTGAGCTGTATTTCTTTAGCTCATGGTTTAGTAAATGAGGTTAGTACTGGAGATATAGAGAATATAGATACTTCTGGTATTGTTAAATATCCCTTAGTACATATCGTACCTACTTCTGTAGATGCTGGTACTAATACTCTTACTTTTAATTTTAATATATTAGCTATGGATTTAGTTAATACTGATGAGAGTAATGAGCAGGAGGTTTTATCTAATACTCTAATTATCTTAACTGATATATTAGCTGAATATAAGAATGGTAAAAAGCTAGGAGGTAATTTAGGAGATTATTTACAAGAGGATTTAGATAGCTTTAATTTAGAGCCTTTTACTGAGAGATTTGACAATGTAGTATCTGGCTGGAACTGCACTTATAGTATTACAATACCTCACGTTTTTAATGCTTGTAATAGCTTTAACTGGGATTATATTGGTGGTATAGCTATTGATGGTGGAGCTGTAGATTGTAGAAAATAAAAGAGCATAGTGTTTGAGCATAGCTGAGAAGTCTATAAGCTATTAGTAATGAGTAAGATATAGAGGTAGTAAAAATAAAAAGAGCATAGCAAAACGCACATAACAATAATGATATATATAAATACAGATTTTTTTAATTAACTATGGCTACTAAATTTAGTATTAAAAATACAGAGTTAGAATTTAAGAAGTTTGCTGATAAGGTAATACATAGGGCTAAATTTTGGCTTAAGAGGCGTAAGAAAAATACTAAGGAGAGTACGTTAAGTAATAGCCTAGATTATAAGTTAAAAGTATATCCCTCTGGAGGTTTAGAGTTAGGATTTGAGGCTGCCGATTATTTTAGATTTGTAGAGGAGGGTAGAAAACCTGGTAAGATGCCTCCAATAAGTGCTATAGCTAAATGGATTAAGATTAAGCCTATTAAGATAAGAGATACTAAGACTGGTAAATTTAAAAGTAAAACTCCAGCTAATATAAACTCGGCAGCCTTTGCAATAGCTCAGCATATAGGAGCTTATGGAGTAGAGCCTACATGGTTTTTTAGGGATGCTTTTAAGATGCACTATAAAAGAATAAATAAGGATTTAGTAAAGGCTTATGCTAAAGATGTAAGTAAGTTTTTAAAAATAACATTAAAAGATAATATAAAATAATGGCGATAACACTAGAGCAAGATGTAGCATTTAAAGAGATGCCAGTAGGTACGGACTGGATATTTACTATTAGTAGTACTAACGTAACTGGTAACTATAAATTTAAGTACATAGCTGAGTTATGTATAGATAATTATGGGGTTACTAATGTAATAAAATTAAAATTTAGTCCTAATAGTACTGATAATGGGATAATAAATATATCAGATATACTAGAGCAATATGTAAGCTCTGATAATTTAGGTAAAAATGATTTAACTTATAAGGCTAAATTTAAAGGTACTGCTACTTCTGCTACTATTAAGCATCCTATACAACTAACAGATAAATTTAGTTTATCTACTGATTTATGTAAGAGGCTTACTATTAAATTTGGAGAGGAGTATAGTGCTAATGCTACTGATGCTCCTACTGAGTATTTAGATGAGCTAACTAGCTCTAATTATTTATTCTGGAATGGTATGGCTTATAATAATGAGCAGTCTTTAGTATCTGGAGAGTATGGTATTAATTTAAAGGACTGGAATAGTAATAGTTTTGTAAATGATATATCTACCAGTAATCTATTAACAGATGCTCCAGCTGATAAGCAATTAATAGGAGATAATGAGTATGCTACTTTAAGCCTACTAAATGGATATTTTCCTAGTATAACTAAGGCTGTTACTGCTGTAGATATGGTAGTAGATTTTAGAGATACAGATGGTACATTTATCTCCTCAGAAACTACTGCTATAGTAGCTGGTAATGGAGGTTATAACGGCTCTAATAATACTGCTCTGACTGATAGTGCTAGGCAGTTAATGTTTGCTGGAGTAGGTACTGCTAATATGCTAGGAGCTGGAGTATCTATACCTAGTAACTGGGCCTCTTATGATGTATATTTTACTAGATTATCAGGGCACAAAGTAAGCAAAGTATATAAGTATTTTAAAAAGTCGGCAGATTGTAAAGGGTATGAGAAGATAAGACTAACCTGGCTTAATAAGTATGGAGTATGGGATTATTATACCTTTAATAAAAAGAATTTAAGGAGTACAGATATTAAGCGTACAGACTTTAATAGAGTTAAAGGAGACTGGAATAGCAGTACTTTTATTAAGTACGGATATGAGAGAGGTGTAGGGGTTTTAGGTACTATAGCTACTGAAACTATAAGCCTTAATTCTGACTGGTTTACAAATGATGAGGAGGCAGCCTGGATAGAGCAGTTATTTGTATCTCCAGAAGTATATATATTAGGAGATTATGATAGTACAGATGCTGGTACTAGTGGAGCTAAGTATGGTAATTATCTAACTCCAGTAATAGTAACCTCTAATAATTATGATAGATATACTAGAGCTAATGATAAGGTAGCACAATATGAGTTAGATATAGAGTATAGTATTAATAAAAGAATACAAAGAGCTTAAATGAATATACAGCAATTAATAGCCTATCCTCAAGGCACTACTGAGCCTATTACTTATCCATCTGGAGAGGTAGTATTAGATTTATTTAAAGATGAGCCTATACCTCTAGTATTAAATGTAGATGATTTTACTAATGTAGCTGAGGTTGATGCTAGTTATAGTAAGTCTTTTGAGATGCCAGGTACTAAAAATAATAATCTATTTTTTAATCATATTTATGATATTACTTCTGATAGTAATTTTAATCCTCATGTAAAAACTAAAATAATAGTTAAGGAGGGTAGTATAAATACATTTGAGGGCTATATGCAGCTTAATGAGATTATTATTAAAGAGGGGGTTATAACTTATGATATAACTTTATACTCTGAAACTGTAAATTTAAAGGATATATTAAGTGAGAGAGTTTTTAGGGATTTAGATTTTACAGAGCTGGAGCACATATATAATATAACACAGATAAGAGATAGCTGGGTAAATAATCTTACTTATAATAATGCTGGTACATCTGGCTTTAGAGATGGAGGCACTATTAAATATCCTTTTATTAGATGGAATGATGGGATATCCCTTTTTTCTACTGGTAATTATTTTGTATCTAATTTGTATGGTGCTTATAATGTTTTTAAGCCTTGTATAAATGCACTTTATTTGTTTAAGCGCATAATGAGCTCTGCTGGGTTTTCTTTTACTTCAAGTTTTTTAGAGAGCGATAGGTTTAGTAAATTATATGTAGATTTAAAAAGCACTGAGGAGAGAGATGAGCTGTATGTAGATTTTGGCGTGAGAGAGGCTAGTACCTCAGAGGTTTATAATAGTACTTTTAATACTTTAAATCTAACGGCTTATAATAACTGGGCTGGTGCTACTGGAGCTCAGTTAGCTTTATATGATTTAAGTACTGATAAATTTACCTCTAATTTAGATAATTTAAATGTGTTTTATAAGGTGGAGATATTCTTTTCGAATACTGGTAGTAATCCAGCTGTAGTAGATGTTATATTAGAATTTAATAAAGGAGGAGTAATTACTACTACTACTTTAGCTAGTGGTATTAATGTGCCAGTAAATGTAGTGGGGGTAGCTCCTAGTATGTGCTATATACCTAATATATCTTTGGGATTATTAGATAATAACGATTTTGTAGAGATAAAGATAAAGTCGGTAGGAGAGAGTATTAATGTTTGGGAGGTTATACCAGATGTATCGGATGCACCTCCAGGCTCAGCTGGTAAAACTCGTATTACGACAGCCTATACTTATGATACTATGGATATTAATATGCTATTGAATAGCTATAGAGGAGATAATAACCAATGGGAATTTATAAAGTCTTTTATTACTATGTTTAAATTAGTAGTATTACAAGATGATAACAACCTTAATAATCTAATAATCGAGCCTTATAAAACGTGGGTAGATACTGGTAATTTAATAAACTTAACTCATAAAGTAGATATAGAGGAGATTAAATATATACCTATTGATGGGTTAGATAAAACTATTATTATACAGCATAAGCCAGATGATAAGGATAGGATTATTAGTATTTATGATTTTAATAATATAAAATGGAGGTATGTTAATAACTCTGATATAGAAATTTTTGATGGCGTAGAGAATACTATAGAGGTAGAGGGCTTATCCTCTAGCTTTTATAGAAATATATTAAATGCAGGTATTTACGCTCCAGAAGTAATAAACGAGGATAAGGAGAATTTTGATAATTCGTTAAGGGTTTTTTATGATAAAGGGGTAACAACTATATCAGGTGGGGTAACTTATCGCATAGGTTCTTCTGGTACTTCCTATACTGATTATCTTAAATTTACTCCTTTTAATGATTTTAATGAGAGCTATGACTTTAATTCCGTACAATATCAAGGAGGCTCTGCTGCTATATTAGATAGCTTATATAATGTTTACTGGGCTAAGTATATAGATGAGCTTTACCACAAAGATACTAGGATAGCTAAAATTGAGGCTTACCTTACTGCTGATGATATTAGTAAAATAAAGTTTAATGATATTATACTTATTAAAAATAAGAAGTTTAGAATACATAAGATAGAGTATAGGGCTGGAGCTATGAGTAAATTAGAGTTAATAACTATAAAAGATTTATAATGGATTTTAAGATAGGGCAAAGTGTTAAGCCTAAAAAAATAGTAGTAGGAGGAGTGGTTATATTTGAGGAATATGATGCGGCAAAGATTTTAATAGAGGTAATACCTACACAAAGTCAATGCGAAATTTATGGATTTGATTATAGAGATAGCACTTGTTTTAGTAATATAAAAAGTACTGAGATTAATGATTATAATGATATTAATGATTTTATTATTGGTACAAATTCTGGATATTTTAATATAATAGGTGTAAATAACGAAATAAAACATAAGTGCTTTGCTAATAGTATAATAGGTAATAATAATGTAGTTAGTGATTATACTAATAATACTACTATCTCAGGTACTAAAGGAGAGGCTAATTATAATAATAGCCAGGTTCTAGCTGGTAATCAGTCAGATGATTTAGAAACTAGACAAAGTATTATACTTTTAGCTGGTAGGGAAACTACTACTGCTGCCTGGAGTACTGCTAAACTTAATAATGATAATACTACTTCATTTAAGATACTAGATAATAGTATTATTACTTTTAATTTTTATATTACGGCTGTAAGGACTGGAGGCACGGCAGCAGGCTCTAAAGGAGATTTTAAAAGCTGGGTAGAGAGAGGTAATGTAGTGAATAGAGCTGGTACTAGTACCCTAAAAAGAATAAGACAAAATTTAGGTAATGATGGTACTACTACTGGCTGGAATGCTCTATCTGCTATAAATGCAGATAATGATTTAGCTATAAGTATAAAAGGTGCAACTAATATGGATATAAAATGGATAGTAAAATTAGAGGTAATAGAGATGCGTACTGGAGTAGATTTAAGCTAATAAAATCAGAGATGGTTATTAACTTAAGTTATATGCAGCTAGTATTAAAAGGATTAGATAGTATTAAAGATACTAGATTAAATAGTAATAAATTAAAAACTAAAAAACAATGGCTGAAAAGGTTATTTTAAAGGTAGTA
>Ga0209709_10002648_pt1 | contig 15402 bp, 13 predicted proteins | sample ArcticOcean_MG_C_2_FD_187435 | JGI IMG/M metagenome (GOLD analysis project Ga0209709, IMG submission 187435) | Marine microbial communities from western Arctic Ocean - ArcticOcean_MG_CB4_136 (SPAdes) (version 2) | ecosystem: Environmental > Aquatic > Marine > Oceanic | place: Arctic Ocean... | reverse complement strand
GTACTCATCATTTCTTTAAGAACTTTCATAGCTTTACCATTAGCATCGTTAGGTCCACCTTTAACCATAACCATGTACTGGTAATCAAGACCTTGACCATCCCACACTTGTGTAAGAGGAGCACCGTCCATTATCGCATTAAAGAATCTTCCATTCCAACCAGTAGCCATTACAACTTCACCTGACATTAATAACTCAGGTGGTTTTGCTCCTGCAGACCAGAATACACATCCACCTTTAGGATCTTCACATAGTGCTTTAACTTTATTTATTGCTCTTGTAACACCTTCTTCAGTTCTTAGAGCTTCATAAATCTTAGCACCACCTTTTCCTGGTTTAATTCCATCAGCTGCTAAAGCAACTTCTAGAAAAGCAGTTGGACTGTTATAAATTCCTCTTTTTCCAGGGAATTTTTTTGTGTTAAAGAAATCTTTTACAGTTTTTGGCTTTTTGCTACCAATCGTGTCGTGATTGTAAGCATAGTTCCAAGTGTATAAAATATTTCCTACAGCACATTTACTTGGCATTCCACCAGGATTTTCCGTTAGAGGGTTTTTACCACCTGTAAAGAAATCATCACTTGCTTTAACACCATCTGAACCTGGTCCGAAATCTTTATCGAAATCAAATTCAACGAATAGACCTTCGTCACATCCATTAATAGTATCCATTGCATAAACATCAATGATGTCCCATGTAATTGCACCAGCTTCTACTTGTGCTTTAATCTCTGATAATCCACCAGAATAGTCTACCCAATTAACTGGGATACCTAATTTCGCAGCGGCTGGATCACCATAACCTAACTTTTGACTTGCTGTGTAAGCTCCACCCCAAGACACTACAGTAACTGCAAATGCCGAAGAAGTGATAGATACAACAAAAGAAATAGCTAGTAATAGTTTACTTAGTTTTTTCATTTTCTCTCCTGTTTAACGTTAACGTATTTTTATAAAGTGAAAGTAAAACAAGATCAGTTAGATGTGTCAACAGTCAATTATGGCTAATTTGCCTTTATATTTTAGAAAAATTTTTATTGCTTACTTTGGATCTAAAGCTCTACTATCTTTAGAGTTCCAGCCTACATTAATTTCTTTTCCAAGCTTTATATCTAGATTTGAGGTACTATTTGGAATTTTTAAAATAAATTGATCATTTCCTAATACATTAATTCTTACCCTTGTATGATCACCGTGGTAAATAACTTCTTCAATTTTTCCTTTGTGATTATTATCCATTTTATTTTCTGGATTAATTAAAGCTCTTTCAGGTCTTAAAGAAATAGTAGTCTTATCTCCTTTAGCTTTAACTGATATTGGATTTGCTAATACTTCAGTACCATTTTCTAATTTAACTTTACAAGTATCACCATCAATTTCACTAACCGTTCCATTAAATATATTATTTTCACCTATAAATCCTGCCACAAACGAATTTTCAGGTGCTTCATATAATTGATCAGGACTTGAAAGTTGTTGAACTTTTCCATCATTAAACACTGCAATACGATTTGACATTGTTAAAGCTTCAGTTTGGTCATGTGTTACATAGACAACTGTTACACCAATGCTTTCATGAATATGCTTAATTTCATATTGCATGCTTTCTCTTAAATTTTTATCTAGGGCTCCTAATGGTTCATCCATTAATACTAATTGTGGATCAAAAACCAATGATCTTGCTACTGCTACCCGTTGTTGTTGTCCACCTGACAATTGCATAGGCATTCTTGTTTCAAAACCTTGAAGAGATACCATTGATAAAGCTTTATCAATTTTTTTATCAGCCTCATCTTTAGGAATTTTTCTAACTCTTAATGGAAATGCTAAATTTTCGTAAACTGTCATATGTGGAAATAAAGCATAATTTTGAAACACCATTCCAATTCCTCTTTTGTGAGGTGGAATATTTGAGATAACCTTGTTGTCTAAATAAATTTTTCCATTGGTTGCAGTTTCAAACCCTGCCAACATCATTAAACATGTTGTTTTTCCAGAACCAGAGGGTCCTAACATTGTTACAAACTCACCCTCTTCAATATCTAGATTTAGACCTTTGACTACTAAGGTTTTCCCATCATAGCTCTTGTCTACATTATCAAATTTTACAAACTCATTATTTTTTGACATAATTTTTAGAGAATTTAAAACATTTGTTAGCTTGTTTATCAAGCACTTTTTATTTGAATTATTTAATGTGCAAATCTTTAGAGAAATTACAGAATAATTCACACCCTTTGTCAGTTATTCTTATGGCTTCAGAGGCTTCAACTCCCCAATCACCAAATTGCATAACAGCAATCATGTGAAAAGTTACGTTAGGTTCTAAAATAGTCATATCACCTTTTGAGATATTTAGGGTATGTTCACCCCAATCTGGTGGATAGCCAATACCTATTGAATAACCAGTTCTTGATGTTTTTTCTATCCCATATTTATCCAGAATTTTCCAAAATGCTTGAGCCACATCATTTGCTGTTTTTCCTGGTTTTGCGGCATCAATGCCAGTCTGTAACGCTTCATTTGTTCTATTCATAGTATCAATTTTTAATTGGTCAGGTTTTCCAAGCAAAACTGTTCTAGCCATTGGGCAGTGATACCTTTGATAAACCCCAGATAGTTCAATAATTGTAGCCTCTCCTTCAACAAATTTGTCTTGAGTTGCTGTTAGATGTGAAGCTGAAGTTCCTTTTCCAGTGGGTAGTAAGGTTGCAATACTAGAATATTCTCCACCAAACTTAGGAGTACCATAAAATAAAGCTTTTTGAATTTCTCCAACCGCATCACACTGTCTTACTCCAGGATTTATTACATCGATCGCTGTTTGCATTCCCTTTTGAGAAATAAGTGCTGCTGATTTCATTAGCTCAATTTCAGTATTAGATTTTACAACTCTTGCCCAATTAACTAATCTTTCAGAATCTTTTAACTTTGCGTTTGGTAGTCCTTGTTTAATTTTTTCATAGCAGAATGCAGTAAAGTAATGACTATCCATTTCCAAACCAATCGTAAGTTTATCCCATTTTTTTTCTTTAATGATTTCTACAAGATCATCATATGGATGGAGTGGCCATGTGTGAATATATTTTTCATCATAAACTAGAATGTTTTCGTTCTTTAAATAAGTTTTTATATAAGCGCCACCAGAGTCTTGTTTTCTGATCCAACATAATGGTTCATCGGCATTCACGTGCACCACTACTGCCTGGGCATAATAAAATGACCAAGCATCATATCCTGTAAGATAATTCATATTGGCCACATCATGAGAAATTAATAATTCTATGCCTTTATCTTGCATAGATTTTTGAACTTTTTTTAATCTATTTTTATACTCTTCTTTACTAAAATTCATATTTTAATAACTGTGAATTTTCTTAGGAAATTTTTTACTTTTAACTTCATTTTTATATTTAATTATAGCAGAATTTATTTGTTTTGTAATATTTGCAAATCTCTTAACAAATCTAACTTTTATTGGATTTAATCCAATTAGATCATCAGTAACTAAAACTTGTCCATCACAATTAACAGATGCACCAATTCCAATAGTTGGAATATTTATAGTTTTTGTAATTTCCTTTGCTAATGAACTCTCTACACATTCAAGAACAATAGAAAAAACACCTAAATCTTCTAAAGTTTTAGCATCTTTTAAAAGATTTTTTCTTTCGATTATTTTTTTTCCTTTAACTTTAAAGCTTTTATCTGACTGAGGAAGGATTCCTAAGTGTCCCATTACTGGAATTTTGTTTTTAATCAATATTTTAATTATTTGATATATCTTTTTACCACCTTCTAATTTTACTGCATCACATTTTGTTTTTAAAATAATTGCTCTTGCATTCTTTAGGGCTTCTGAACTATTTCTATAAGTGTTGTATGGCATATCAACAACCATGAGACTTTTTTTAATTCCCATTCTTACACTCTTAGAATGTTCAATCATTATATCAAGCGTTACACTTTTTGTTGATTTATAGTTATACAAAACAGACCCTAGAGAATCTCCAACTAAAACAATGTCACAATGTTTATCTATAATCTGTGCAATGTTTTTAGAATAAGCAGTTAAACAAATAATTTTAGATTTATTTTTCTTTTTAAAGATTTCTGAAAATTTACTTTTCATTTAAATTTTACCAGTTTCCTATATTTTTCATACTAATCCATGGTTCTTTAGCTTCTAAAGTGCCTTCTTGTAAAATTTCTATAGATATGTTGTCTGGTGATCTTACAAATGCCATATGGCCATCTCTTGGAGGTCTATTTATTGAATAGCCTATGTTTTTTAATCGTTCACAGGTTTGATAAATATTTTCAACACGATAAGCCAAATGACCAAAATTTCTAGATCCATCACCTAATTTGTCACCATCCCAATTATAAGTTAACTCTAATTCTACTTTTTCATCTCTTGGTGCTGCTAAAAAAATAAGTGTAAATCTACCCTGCTCGTTTTCTGTTCTTCTTGTTTCTGCTAAACCTAATCCATTACAGTAAAAATTTAATGATTGATCAATATTAGAGATTCTAATCATTGTATCTAAGTATTTCATAATATTTTATATTCTATAGTATATTATTACTCTAATTCAATAGTGCTGGGTGGCTTTGAAGTAACATCATAAACCACTCTATTAATGCCTTTTATATTATTTATAATTTGATTGGAGATTGATTGCATAAAACCTTTTGGAAAATCAAAGAAATCAGCCGTCATTCCATCTTCTGAGGTAATAGCTCTCAATAAACAAATGTGTTCGTAGGTTCTATTGTCCCCCATAACACCTACCGTTTTAACTGGCAGTAATGCTGCATAAGCTTGCCAAATTTTATGGTATAATCCATGATCTCTAAGAGCTTTAATAAAATAAAAATCTGCTTCTTTTAAAATTTTTATTTTTTTATTGGTTATGACGCCTGGCATTCTTATTGCTAAACCAGGGCCAGGAAATGGGTGTCTAGATATTATATCTTTTGATAAATTAAGCTCTAAGCCTAATTTCCTAACTTCATCTTTAAATAAAAATTTAAGAGGTTCTACCAATTTTAATTGCATTCTTCTGGGTAGACCCCCTACATTATGGTGAGATTTTATTTTTGATGTTTGACTACCAGTTACAGATTTACTTTCAATTAAGTCAGGATAGAGGGTTCCTTGTGCAAGAAATTTTACATTTTTAATTTTTTTTGCATATCTTTCAAATATCTTAATAAATAAATTACCAATGATTTTTCTTTTTTTTTCTGGGTCGGAAACATTTTTTAACTTCTTTATAAATTCTTTATCAGCGTTAACATACAATAAATTCATTTTTAATTTATTTTTAAATGTATTCACTACTTGCATTTCCTCATTTTTTCTCAAAAGACCATTGTTAACAAATATGCATGTTAAATTTTTTCCTATAGCTTTGCTCAAAAGTTGCGCAACGACACTGCTGTCAACTCCGCCAGATAGACCACAAATTACTTTGTTATTACCAACTTGATCTTTAATTTCTTGTATTAGTTTTATTTTTTGATCTTTAGATGACCAATTTTTTTTAACCTTACATATAAGAAAAAGAAAATTTCGTAATAAAATTTTTCCTTTATGGGTGTGTGTTACTTCTGGGTGGAACTGAACACCGTAAAAGTTATCTTTTGAATTCTCAATTATCGTTAATTTAGAGTTTTTTGTTGAAGCAACTACTTTAAAATTTTTAGGCATTTTTGATACTTGGTCAGCGTGACTCATCCAAACATTGCTTGTACTTTTGTTATTAAAAAAATTTTTTGTTAAAATACTGTTTGACACTTTATTAATTGTTGCAAGACCAAACTCTCGATGTTTTGATTTTTTGACTTTTCCACCTAATTCTTTTGATAATATTTGATGTCCAAAACATATACCAAGAACTGGTAAGCCTAACCTTAAGATCTTTTTATCAAATTTAAATTTATCATTTTCATAAACGTTAAGAGGTCCACCTGAAAGAATAATTCCACCTATATTTTCTTGAATGATTTTACTGCTGTTAATTTTTTTATGACTAATAATCTCCGAAAAAACACCAAACTCTCTTACTCTTCTAGCTATTAGTTGTGTAAATTGAGATCCAAAATCTATTATAAGAATTTTTTTTAAATTGTTATTAAGACTCATTTTTTGGATCCAAATTTTCTAAAGCCTCTAGAATCAAAGTTTTTTTATCACATAATTTATTACAAATTTTAGAAAAACTATTAACTAATTCTTTAACTTTTAAATAATTAGATTTTTTAAGCTCAATTTCCATTAATAAATAATTTGCTTCTTCATTTTTTGGATCTAATAAAAGCACAGTATCAATATTTTTCTTCTCTTCTTTTTTATTATTTTCAAGTTTATAAATTTTAGCTAAATATAAATATGAGTTATGATCTTTAGGATTAAAAACAATGCTTCTTTGAAATAAAAATTTAGATTCTGCATATTTCTCTTCATCATATTTAATTTTTCCCTCTTCAAAAAAAAAATTATTCGCTAATGCAGAACTTACTAAATTTAGAGATATAAAAATAATCGAGACTAATTTAATTATCTTTATCATGAATATTTATTATCATTTGTTACTTCGTCAACATTATGAACCATGCTTTCATAAAAACCTGCTTTAGTTATTTTTACAAAATTAGGTTTATTTTTTAGATTGGGTACTTTTTTTGCACCAAGATATCCCATTGATGATTTCAATCCACCAATTAATTTATAAACTATACTTTTAACATCACCTTTATATCTTGCAAAACCTTCCACACCTTCAGGTACATACTTAGATGCATCTTTTTGCTTTGTTTGAAAATATCTATCAGCAGACCCTTTATTCATTGCACCGACAGACCCCATTCCCCTAAAGCTTTTGAATAATTTTCCATTTTTTTTAATTAATTTACCAGGCGTCTCCGCGCTTCCTGCAAACAAAGAACCTATCATCACAGCATCTGCCCCAGCTGATAATGCTTTAGCAATATCACCTGAATATTTAATTCCACCATCTGAAATAACTTTTGTTTTATTGTTTTTTATACCTTTTTTTACTTCAAGTATTGCACTTAGTTGAGGTACGCCGATACCAGCCACTAGTCTAGTTGTGCAAATTGATCCTGGTCCAATCCCAACTTTAACAATATCTACTCCTAATTTTATTAAAAATTTGGCAGCTTCGGCAGTTGCTATATTTCCAGCACATAAGGTTGTTTTATTTGTTTTTGATTTCTTTATTGCTTTTATAATTTCTGCGACTTTTTTACTATGACCATGAGCTGTATCAACTACAATTAAATCTACTTTTTCTTTTAGAATTGCTTTTGCTCTTTTAAGTTCTAAAGGACCAGCTCCAACAGCTGCTCCAACTATTAATTTTAATTTTTTTACTTTTTTAATTTCATCAATTTGTTTTTTAATGTCTAAGTTTCTATGTATAACTCCTATACCTCCAGCCTTTGCTATAGCTATAGCCATTTTACTCTCTGTTACAGTGTCCATTGCAGAAGATAGTAAGGGAATTTTTAGGGTTAAATTAGGTGATAATTTTGTACTCGTATCTACATCAGAAGGTAAAACTTCTGAGTATTTTGGTGCCATTGTGACATCATCAAAGGTGAGAGCTTCTTTTATAGGATCCATAATGATTTATATATGATTCCTTTTAGAATTAAAGTCTCTATCTTAGTATTTTACAAATAATAAAACTTTCTTTAGATTCTTTTCTACTAGCCTTGGGCTTAAACACCTTCACTTCTTTAAATATCTTTTTCCCTAAAGCCACAATCTCATTAAATGACGAACCTAAGAATATTTTAGAGACAAAACGTCCCTCTTTAACTAGTATTTCCTTAGCAAAGTTCATTGCCTCCATTGCCAGTTCGCCTGTGTAAATAGCGTCTATATCCTTTATACCAGTTGTGTTAACGGCCATATCAGATACAACGACATCTACTTTTGATTTAAAAAATCCTTTGATTTTTTTTTGTGAATCGTTTTCTGTGAAATCACCTTTAATTAGAATTGTATTGTCAATTTCCTCCATGCCTTTTATGTCAATCGAAACTAATCTTCCGCTCTTTACAGTTCTTGCGATATATTGAGACCAGCTACCTGGTGATGCACCTAAATCTATTACCGATATTCCATTTTTTAAAATTTTAAATTTTTCATCAATTTCTATTAATTTATAAGCTGATCTTGCTCTATAACCATCTACTTGAGACTGTCTGACATAAATATCTCTTTTTTGTTTGTTAATCCAATTTTTAGAAATTCTATTCTTTTTCAATTAACGACCAAACCTTAAACTTTTAGATAATACTTTTTTTTGAACAGACTGAATCTTAATTTTAACTTCTTTATCTAGTCTCATATCTTTACCACCATCCCAAATTCCTGCAGCTAAATGCATAATTCCTATTTCATAATTTGGTAAGTAAGGTTCAACAAATGTATTTTTTATCTCATCAAATTTAGGTAATAAGTTACTGGCAATCCAATTACAGTTTAGTGGTAAAAATTCAGTTTCAAGATTGTCTATATATACAGACATATTAATTGCCAAACCTTCTGAACCAAAAATATTTCCACTCTTTAAAGTTTGTAGTAGATTTTTCTGCCAAGAAACCCAACCTGGAGAGTTTCTTTCTAACGAAAAAACTCCAATATTTATATGTGGAGCAAAAGCTAGTTTTCTTGCTTTATTTATTCCTACTTTTGATTTTATTGCGTGTTTAAAATTTTGAGATTTAATTATTGCTACTTTTCCAAATAACCAATTTACTTTTGACATTATTTTGTATCCTGGTCCCAATGTTTGCGTGATCCCTAATTTACCATTTTCACAAGCTTTGAAATATAGCTCTACAGAGTTCCAATCATTCACCCAAGCATCACAATCAATCCACAGATATTTTTCATAGTTTGGAAAATATTTAGGAAGAAAGGCTCTGGATACTTGACTCTTTAACCATTCTCTGCCCTTAACTTTAAATGCTGGAACATCAATGTCCCATTCAGCCGATTTAATTTCGTCAACTTTTTTTGATAGTATATTTTTTTCTTGTTCCGATAAGCCCGCATCCAAAATACAGATTGCTATATCTTTGCTTTTTTCAAAACTTTTAATGGAATCAACTAATTCATTAAGTAAATTGAAGTAGTTTGAATCAGCTAGAGATACAATTACATTTTTTTTCATTTAAAGAATATCCTCTAGGTCATCATTTTCATTATTTTCACCATTTATGATTTTTTGTTTATAAATTTTTTGATAATTAAAATATCCAATTGGAATTAAAGAGATATAGATTAACCCACAAATAATTAGAACTTTAAAGGTATAAATTAATAACAAACCAAAAAATAACACTATTCCAAATAGTGCAAAAATTGTCATACGACGAGGAATGGAAATTTTTTTAAATGCAAATGTTGGAACTTTACTAATCATTAAAAATGAAATTGAAACAAAAAATATTGGTACTATAATATTATAATTGATATCAATTAAATTTATTTCACTTAAGCTGAATATTAATGGCATTAATATTAACATTCCACCTGCCGGAGAGGGTATTCCTTCAAAATAGTCATCCTTCCATGAAGGTTCTGAGTTTGAGCTAACATTAAATCGTGCGAGTCTGAGAGCAACACAAACAACATAAATCATTGTAAGCAACCAGCCAAATTTACCCATATTATTTAATGACCAAAAATACATTATGAAAGCAGGGGCTACACCAAAACTTATTAAATCTGCCAATGAATCTAGTTCTTTTCCTACTAATGAGGTTCCTTTTAATAATCTTGCAACCCTACCGTCTAGAGTATCAAAGATTGCTGCAAAAATAATAGCTATAATTGATAATTCAAATTTTGCATCTAATGCAAATTTAATTGAACTTAATCCAATGCAAACATTAATTAATGTTAATGCATTAGGCAAAAGCATTCTTGCTTTTTTATCTGATACTATTTTAAAATTATTTTTTGGTTGTTCCATAAGCTACCTTTTAGCTAATAGTGTTTCACCAGCAATTGTCTTTTGTCCTACTTTTACTAAAGTTTGATAATTTTCAAAATAAACATCAGCTCTACTTCCAAATCTAATCATTCCAATTCTTTCACCTTGTTGAAGTTGCTGGTCCTTACTAGATTCACAAACAATTCTTCTGGCAATTAATCCAGCAATCTGAACAACAATTACTTCTTCGCCATGATTATTAATTATTTTATAATAATTTCTTTCATTGTCTTCACTTGCTTTATCAAGTGATGCATTCAAAAATTTTCCTGGTTTATAAAGTATTTCTGAAATTTTTCCTTCGCAAGGTGTTCTATTTACGTGGCAATCAAATACATTCATAAAGATACTAATTTTTGTAAATTTTTTATTCCCTAAACCTAATTCCTTTGGTCCGTCCACCTCATGTACCATTAAAACTTCACCATCTGCTGGGCTTGTTAAATAATTTTCATCATTTATTGAGATTCGTTCCGGATCTCTAAAAAAATAATAAACCCATATAGATAATACTAAACAAATTAATCCTAAAAAGGTGCTTAAAAAATATAAAAAGATTGTTACAAAAATAGCTATTGCTAAAAATTTATATCCTTCAGCATGAATTTTTGGGAAAATTTTTTTTAACATAAGTTCTATTTGATAATTTTTTATTAATATGTATATAAAGCACTAAATTACAATTACTAATATATATTATTCATTTATGTCTAAAATAAAGGTTAAAAATTCAGTTGTTGAACTAGATGGTGATGAAATGACTAGAATCATTTGGGAATTCATTAAAAGAAAACTGATTTTGCCTTATTTGGATTTGGATATTAAATACTACGATCTTGGGATGAAAAGTCGCGATTACACAGATGATCAAATAACAATAGATTCAGCTAAAGCAATTAAAGTACACAACGTTGGTATTAAATGCGCAACAATTACTGCTGATGAGGGGCGTGTAGAAGAATTTAAATTAAAAAAAATGTGGCGTTCACCAAATGGAACTATCAGAAATATTCTTGGTGGAACAGTATTTAGAGAACCTATAATTTGTAAAAATATTCCAAAACTTGTACCCACATGGACTGATCCTTTAATTATTGGAAGACATGCTTTTGGTGATCAATATAGAGCAACGGACTTTAAGGTACCTGGAAAAGGAAAAATGGAAGTTAAGTGGACAGCAGAAGATGGTAGTGATGAAATTAAATATGAAGTCTTTAATTTTCCTGGACCCGGGATTGCTTTATCAATGTACAACTTGGATAAATCTATAGAAGACTTTGCAAGATCTTGTTTTAATTATGGTATAATTAAAAAATGGCCTGTTTATCTTTCTACGAAAAATACAATTTTAAAAATTTATGATGGTAGATTTAAGGATATCTTCCAAGAAATTTTTGATAAAGAATTTAAAAAAGATTTTGAAAAACTTAATATTTCATACGAGCATAGATTAATTGATGACATGGTTGCTTGCGCCATGAAATGGAGTGGTAAGTACATTTGGGCTTGTAAAAATTACGATGGAGATGTGCAGTCAGATACAGTTGCACAAGGATATGGATCTTTAGGTTTAATGACAAGTGTTCTTCTTGCTCCTGATGGGAAAACTATGGAAGCTGAAGCTGCTCATGGCACTGTCACAAGGCATTATAGAATGCATCAACAAGGTAAGGAAACTTCAACCAACCCCATTGCTTCAATTTTTGCTTGGACTAGAGGTTTAGCTCACAGAGGAAAATTAGATAGTAACGATGATTTAATTAAATTTTCAACTACATTAGAAAAGGTTTGTATAGATTGCGTAGAAAATGGATCTATGACAAAAGACTTAGCTATTTTAATTAGTCCTTCAAGTAATTATTTAACTACCAATCAATTTTTAGATGAACTAGATAGTCAACTTAAGAAAAAGCTTAATTAATTAATTTTTTAATATTTTCAAAAGATTCTTCAATTTTATCAGGTAGCGTTCCGCCTGCTTGAGCAAAGTCATTTCTTCCACCTCCACCCTTACCACCAATAATTTCAGAACCTGCTCTAACAATTTTTACAGCATCAAATTTACCTTCTAATGTTTTGGTAACACCTACGGCTAATCCAACTTTATTATTATTGATTGCATAAATTATTACCAATCCTTCTCCAATTTCTTTTTTTCCATCATCAATCAACTTACGCAAATCTTTAAATGGTAAATCTAAGATATTTTGAAACCTAACCTTAATCCCATTAATAACTTGATCTTTAATTTTATTTTTTGTTTTATCTTTTAAGATTGAGCTAACTGAAAGTTGATCAAATTGTTTATTAAGTTCTTTAATTAAGGATGTTTGATCGTTATTTTGAAGGTTAGGTTTTCCACCTAATTCAATGATTTCTAATGTTAATTCTTTTACAGTTGCTTCATTCTTTTGATTTGATAAATTAGATATATTCTCTTTTTCTTTTAAAAAGTCTTCTAATTGGGCGTCTCTTAATGCTTCAATTCTTCTTACACCAGCAGCTATAGACGATTGACTTATTATCTTAAATTTTCCAATATCAGCTGTATTTAAAACGTGTGTACCTCCACATAACTCTGTTGAAAAGAATTGACCCTCATCATCTCCCATAGATAAAACTCTAACCTCATCACCATATTTTTCTCCAAATAAAGCTAGAGCACCTTTCTCAACTGCCTCTTTGGGAGTCATTACTCTTGTTTTAACATCAGATTTTTTTTGGATTATTGAATTAACATGAAATTCAACTTTTTTAATCTCTTCTTCTGAAATAGGTTTCATGTGACTAAAATCAAATCTTAATCGATCAGATTGAACTAGTGATCCTTTTTGAGTTACATGATCTCCCAAAATTCTTCGTAACGACTCGTGTAATAAATGAGTAGCAGAATGATAGGCTCTAATATTATTTCTTCTTTGAGTGTCTATTTTTAATTCAACACTATTATTTAGTTTGATTGAACCTTTTTTAACTTTCCCGTAATGTACAAATAAATCTCCTAGTTTTTTTTGAACATCCAACACTTCGAATTCAAAATTTTCATCAGAAATTGATCCTGTATCAGCTACTTGTCCACCAGACTCACCATAAAAAGGTGTTTGATTTGTAATTATAATTCCTTCATCATTTTCTTTAAGGCCTTGGACTTCTTTATTGTTCTTAAGAATTAGAGTTATTATACCTTCTGCTTTATCGGTAGCATATCCTAAAAAATCTGTTGCTCCTAAACGATCCTTTATATCAAACCATATTTGATCCACAGAGCTATCACCTGATCCTTTCCAATTTTTTTTTGCAAGCTCTTTACTTTCTTTCATTAATAAATCAAATTTTTTATCGTCAATAGTTATTGATTTATTTTTTAAAATATCTTCAGTTAAATCTAATGGGAAGCCAAATGTATCATAAAGTTTAAAGGCAACTTCGCCTGGTAATACTTTTTCTACTTTATCTAGTTCCTCATTTAATATTTTTATTCCTCTATCTAATAAAACTAAAAATTTTTCTTCTTCTGTTTTTAAAGTTTCTTTAATTAATGACTGCGCTCTTTCTAGTTCAGGATAATTATTAGACATTTCTTCTAATAATGTTTTAAAAATATCATAGAAAATTGGCTTCTTAGAACCCAGCAAGTGTGAATGTCTCATTCCACGTCTCATAATTCTTCTAAGCACATATCCTCTACCTTCATTTGAAGGTAGAACTCCTTCTGCTAATAAAAAAGAACTTGCTCGTAAATGATCCGCTATTACTCTAAAACTAGATTGATTAACTTCATCAACTTTAACATTTAATGAGTCTGATGCTGATTGTATTAATTTTTTAAAATGATCAGTTTCATAGTTATCATGGGTTCCTTGCAATAATGCTGCAATTCTTTCAAGCCCCATACCAGTATCAACAGACGGTTTTGGGAGGTTAATTCTTTTATCTTTTGAAATTTGCTCATATTGCATGAATACTAAATTCCATATCTCTATAAATCTATTACCATCTTCATTTTTCGTACCAGGTAATCCGCCTTCTAAATGGTCTCCATGGTCATAAAAGATTTCAGAGCAGGGTCCACAAGGACCTGTATCACCCATTGACCAAAAATTATCAGATGTTGCTATCTTGATTATTCTATCATCACTAAAACCAGCTATTTTCTTCCAATAGTTGAAAGCTTGTTCATCATCATGGTATACTGTTACGTAAAGCTGATTTTTATCAATTCCAAATTCTTTAGTTATTAAATTCCATGCATAGGAAATTGCTTCTTCTTTAAAATAATCTCCAAAAGAGAAATTTCCAAGCATTTCAAAAAATGTGTGATGTCTCGGTGTATAACCTACATTTTCAAGATCATTGTGCTTTCCTCCTGCACGTACACATTTTTGTGAGGTTGTTGCTCTAGTGTAATCTCTTTTCTCTAATCCAGTAAATACATTTTTGAACTGCACCATACCAGAATTCGCAAACATTAATGTTGGATCGTTATTTGGAACTAAATTGCTAGACTCAACTACCTTATGATCATTTTTTTTAAAATAATCTAAAAATGTATTTCTTATTTCATTTAAAGATTTTTCAGCCATATTTTTTAAAATACAGCTTTTTTATTTGATGTCTATATAAGTGTAGGGGAAAAAAGGCGCTTAAATTAGGGGTGTGAGGTTCACACTACCTCACACTAGCTGACACTAGCTGACACTAGTTATGCGGACAATTTAAAATTCATAAAAAATTAATCGCATAAAGATTCACTAAAAACACTTCTTAAACTGGCAACAAACAGGCAACAAATGAGATAAATCAAATGGTTAATATCGATGTCTTTTGATAACATTTAATTATGAAAAAACTTTTAGGGATCTTGGTTCTGGGTTTATGAAGATTATCTTTTGGAGATAAAATATGACTACATGGAGAGAAGATACGGTTCAAGCGTTAAAAAATTTAGGGGGTGTTGCTCACCTATCAGAAATTCATAAAGAAGTAGAGAAACTTCGAAAAGGAAAATTAAACAATACTTGGACACAAACAGTTCAAAGAGAATTAGAAACATATTCTTCAGATTCAGAAGCTTTTGGTGGTGGAAAAGATATTTTTTATATGGCCGAAGGAAAAGGAAAGGGAGTTTGGGGATTAAGAAACTTAAACGAAGGAACAAGAGTTTTTGGAACAATAGAAGGCACAGAAGTCGGTCAAATTTTTAAAGATAGAAAAGCGCTAGGAGAATCTGGAATTCATACTCCAACTATGGGAGGTATTTGGGGTAGTAATGATGGGGCAAGCTCAATAGTTTTATCTGGTGGTTATGAAGATGATATAGATGATTGGAATAATATTCTTTATACGGGTCAAGGAGGCCAAGA
>Ga0209709_10002645_pt1 | contig 15406 bp, 10 predicted proteins | sample ArcticOcean_MG_C_2_FD_187435 | JGI IMG/M metagenome (GOLD analysis project Ga0209709, IMG submission 187435) | Marine microbial communities from western Arctic Ocean - ArcticOcean_MG_CB4_136 (SPAdes) (version 2) | ecosystem: Environmental > Aquatic > Marine > Oceanic | place: Arctic Ocean... | reverse complement strand
TTTTATGCTTGTTGCAGCAGTAGTTTGGGGAGTTGCAGCAATACCTTCTGTGTACATATTTCTTTGTTCTTATGAATTCCTAGAATCAGCAACTCCAATGTTGAAAGTTGTAGGAATTTCATTATCGCTTGGTGCGGGGTATATCCTTTGGGGGGTTTCAATTATATTATTAACTGGAATTTGTGGCTTTATAATACGGCCAAGATTGAAAGTATCAAAAGTCCCTTTACGCTCTTTAACCACAATTAGGTGGGGGATAATTGGTGCTTTGACAAGACTTAGGTATAACTGGATGGAACTAATTAGTCCGTCGTGGGTTTCAAACATTCATTACAAAATGATGGGTTGTAAAATTGGTAAAAATGTACAAATTAATACTGCAAATTTAAATGATGCATTTATGGTTGAAATTGGAGATGGGGCGATTATTGGGGGAGGTGCATCAATAAATGCTCATCTTGTTGAAAAAGGAGAGTTAGTATTAGCTCCAGTTATAATTGGTTCTAATTCTGTAATCGGAGCACATAGCTTTATTACTCCTGGTTGTGAAATTGGAGAAGGATCTGTAGTTGCTGCAAGCGCAGTATTATCAAAGTGGACTAAAATACCCTCCAATGAAGTATGGGGAGGAATTCCTGCTAAATTCATTAAGAAAATAAATTAGATTTATTCTTCTTCTGCTATTTCGGTAGCTCTTGCTTCAATTGCTTCTGCCATGCGTTCTTCAATAGCACGTTGCATATGTTGTGATTGCCTTTCTGCTTCTACCGCTTTTTCAATCATTGTATATCTATCTTTTATTGCTTTATTGAGATCTTCGAATAATGCCATGTGGCCAACATACCAATCATCTCTGGCCTTTAATTCTATAACTGCAAGGCGTAAATCATTATCAAGTTCTTCGGATATTCCAAATACCTTTGCAAGACGGTTCTTTTCTCTAATATATTTCTCTTCCATCTTTTCTAATTCTGGTTCTAAAAACTCTACTTGTTTTCCAGATTTAGCTCCTCGCATTTCTATTTCTCTTAATCTGTTATCTTTTTCAGTCAAAAGTGCTTCAATACCTTCTTTTTCGATTTCTCTATCTACAATCTCTTTTTCAAGTACTTCTATTTCTGCTTTTAGAGTAGTGAGTTCTTGCTCTTGTGCAGAAAATGCATCATAAACTTTGAGAACTCTTTCTGTCTCTTGCTTAAGAGCTTCTTCTAACTCTTTAATTCTTAATTCAGGTGTAATTGTACCAGTTGTTGTTTCGTCGGTCATGTACTGTCCCTCTAAGTCTCTGAACACCCCAACGGTTAGACCATAATAACTCCGACGCTTGAGTTTTTAATTAATTTACATTATCGGAAGTGTTTGAAATTAAACCGATTTGACTTTCAAGTGGTCCACATAACTTGATTTCTCCCGAGTAATATGGACAATTGTTACAAATTGCTACTTTTTCCACGGATTGTCTTTGAATATCCCTAATATCTATCTTATTCATAGAAGATTTTGTAATCCATTTTAATAATTTGGTGAGGCTTTGTTGTTTATTATTTTGATTTGATTCATTCCAAGAAATCAATCTTCCAGATGCTGCAACATAAAGACTTGGTGGCAATATTTTTCTTCTGTCATCACGGTTATTTTGTATCTGATTTAATACATGATTATACAAGGCTAACTGTAAACTATGATTATCTAAAATTTCTTTTTCAAAGGAATTTAATTTAAATCTATTTTCTATATCTTCTACTGGAATTTGTAAAGAGGTTCCGTTCAATGAATCAAATTTATTAAATCCATGTAAACTACCTTCTGTTTTAATGTCTACGGCCATGAGAAACCTATTATTTGATTTGTCGGATAAGGCCAATACAAGATCGATTCTACCTGAAAAAGAAATTGTAGCATTCTCTATCTCCGCAGTTTTTTCTATTCCGTATGGGGTCCATAATTCAACTCCAACCTCTTCAGAATCTACTGAAATTTTACATTCAAATGGCATTTCTGTGAGTAAACCGTCTATTGTTAAACCTTCCACCTCTCCCCCTGAACATAATTTCCCAAGAGGCCCCTTTTCAAATAAACGTGATAAGGTGTCTAATCTTTCAGTGGTTTTTTTCTCATCTGCATCAATTGGCAATAATTCATTAATAATTTCTGAAATTACATTATTATTGAGTAACTGAGAACTTTGCTTTCTTTTCCAAGTTAAAGGTAAATCAAAATTATTTCCTTTAGCCGGATTTCCGATTCCTACTTCAACTAATCTATGAAAAATTGTTCCAAAGTCAGCAGGATTAGGAAAATTATTTCCATTAAATGTTTCTTCTTGTTTGTAAGGCAATAGAGATTCTGAAGAAAGACCTAGGTTTGTACTTAACCAATGCCTCCTTTTACACATACCAGCCGCATCTAATTTATGTGGAGCAAGTGTTAATGCTATTTTACGAATAAATTTATTTTCTATTTTTTCAGGTTCAAAGGGCTTAAATGTTAATTTTTCTTGTTCCTGTTTTAACTTGGAATAAGGTGTATTATTTTTTATTAAGTTTGTAAAACATTCAGGAGAATGGAAAATAGTAATTGAATTAAGGCCTTTATGGAAATATGAGTTATGGTATAATTCTGCAGGTTGTAAATTTAATTGGGTACTTGGCCCTGGAATAATCCAAGGGTTATTCTCATTATCTGAAGAGTTATGCGCAATACCGGAAAATATCATTTCCCCAAGAGAGGGATTTTCTTGTTTAGGGAGTTTCATGAGAATTTTATTTGTGTTAGAAATTTTTGCAGGGGAATTATTATTCCCCCCTACTACAATTAGATGTTTCTCTACTCTAGTCAAGGCCACATACAATAGCCTTCTATATTCTGCTTGAATTTGTGACTTAGTCAATAATTTTGCTAATTGCCACATCCCACTTTGAATGCCTTCTTTACTAGACCACGGTTTCAATTGAGAAGCCATTAATTCTGGGGTTACTACCAATCTTTTACGTGTAATAGTATTCAATGAATGATGAGCCTCATTAAACAAACCACAAAGGACTACGACTTTCGATTGTAATCCCTTAGCCGCATGAATTGTCATGACTCGAATAGCTCCCGATAAGGGTAATGTTTTTGCTGGAAGTTCTCCTCCTTCTTCTCTTAAATTTTCTAAAGCAGACATCAACAAGATTCCTGAACCTCCTACTTGTGAAAAAATTACACTAACAATTGAAATAAATTGTTCTGCTAATTGTCTATCTTCAGAAGATGAAAATATAGTTAACAGATCTGAAAAATCCAAGGTTTCTTCTAATAATCTAATCAAATCTCTTGAACGTAATAAGGTATTCCAACGAATATAAAGTTGTTTATTAGGGCTTTCTTGGATGTATTCTAGTAGTAATTCAAACAAGTTTTTATTATCGGGTATTTTTTTAATAAATTGATGAAGTTGTTTGTCATTAAAACATACTAATTCCGATCTTAATAATGATGCCATAATTGTAGGATTATTTGGATTGACTGCAGCGTTTAGAAGGTTGTATAATGCTTGAACTACTGGTTGATCTAACAATCCTTCTTGCCTATCAACTATAGCAGGTATCCCCCAATTACTGAAACGATTCATTAAATCTGTAACATGTGTTCTTTTTTGTACAAGTACCATTATATCTTCAGGCGCTATCTTTTCACCTGCGGGTATTTTTACCCACTCAGTATTTTCATTTCCGTTTCCTAAAATATTACAATCATATCCATGAATCAAGGCATGTAACCTTGCTGCCAATAACTCATGTTCCTTCTCATATGATTTTGAACCGTTATTTTTGATAAATGGATCGAGAGGTTGTTCAAAATTGTCAATGTTTTCAATCTTATTTTCATTAGAAACTGGAAGTATCCATTCAATTTTCCCATCTTCATTTTTTAACTCATTTGAAGGTTGTAATGATTGTGCTCTTGCATACCAATCTCCGCCAATATAATCGTGCTCTTCAGAAAATAAATCTTCAAATAATTCATTTAAAGTTATTAATAATTTACCATCGGTCCTATAATTCATTGATAGTTTCAAATATCCTTGTTGTCTTTCGGATTGTATAATATGATCTAATATTTCATCATTATCTCCTAATGATAGAGTTAATAAGTTTTCATTACTTCCTTCTATTTTCTCTTCTAAAATATCTCCAGTAACAAATTTATTTGATTTTATTTTAGAGGGGATTGGTCGAGGGTCTCTTCCAAATCCCTCTAATACACCTTGCTTATTTCTTAAATCAATTAATCTCTTTTCACTACTCATCTCAATTTTATTTATTGCACGTATTGTTTCAATTGTTTTTAGCATAACCGTGACTTGTGCTTGTCTAAATCTAAATATACTTTGTTTTAAATCACCAACTACGCAAACTGTAGGATCCCATGAAGACAATGGAGGTCTTTGTTCACTACTTTCTAATTTCCTCCTACCAAATAATCGGCACAAAAGCCTGAATTGTTGAGGATTAGTATCTTGATATTCATCTATAATAAAAGTCCTAAATCTACGCCTTAATGATTTAACAACTTCAAATCTATTAGTTAAATCATCATAAACATCGCGTTTCTCTACAGATAAAGAAAGTGCTTTTTCAATATGATTATCTTCCCATGGGCTATCTGATAAGTTATCTAACGTTCGAATAATATAATTGGGATACCATGTTCTACAAATATCTGGGCACCTAGTTAAAAGAAGATCTTCTGCTAACCTCTGAATATCGGAATAATCATGCATTTCTCTAGTTATTTTTATCTTTTTTAATATTGCTTGGACTCCATGTTGAACTATGAATAAATCTTCAAGGAGGTTTATTTGGAGTGAAATCGATGCAATCAATGGTTGTTCAGGAGGAGTAACTCCTAAGGGATAAGAAACTAATTCACTTCCTCTTAAAAATCCCTCTGGATGTTTTGGACATGCTAATGTTGGATTAAATAACCAAGCGCAATAACCCATCCACCTTAATTGCCTGAATACTGGTTCACTAAGAATATTAGAAATATTATTGCCTACTTCTTGAATTTCTATTTTTGATTTTTCTTTATTTTTCGCTCCTTTAATTGAGGATCTTGCATTAATTCCAGAAGGCCATTTTTCAGTTTTAGAATTAGGCAACATACCATGAGGCATTGCTGAAGATTTTGATGACATTTTTAGAAATTGCTTTTCAGTTGTAATTATGTATTCAAAATGCGATAGCCATTGTAATTTTTCCCAATCATTTGAAGGTAGTCCTGATCTTATCAAATCATCAAATGCTGCATAACGGCTCTCCTCAATCAATGCACCTTGTAACTCTAATTCATTACTAAAGTTAATACATCCATTAAGCCAATTATTGCCTAAATTATAGATTTCATCTAATCTATTTAACCCCGGTTGACTAATAGAAAGTATCATCTCTTGGATATAATTTTTTATAGCATCTGATTTTTCTACACCCTCAATGCATAATTGCCTAATTGTTGATTCGGATTCTTCTACAAACAAGGATTGGTTTAATAATTCCCCTAGCATTTTTTCAGCAATATATCTTCCTCCTAGTCCGATAGACAATCTATTTCTCGCTTCGATAAAACTTGTATGATTAGAGATTATTCCTGCCTCAAAAGCGTCATTTTCATTTCTTATTCTCCAAGCAGTTTTTATTGCTAATTTTGATAGCAAAGGCCTTGTTTCATCACTCACATTTTCCTTTGTTGGTGATTCGTTTACTAACCCCATCCATGGCTTCAATAAAGACGAGAAAAATGAATCTATTGTGCCAATAGGTGCCTCGTCAAGTAAGGAAAGCATTTGTTCTATCAACCCATTTTGATTGATTCTAGGGTCGTCTCCATCTTGCTGTTTTTCAAATAATAACGTTCTAATTCTATGCCTTAATTCATCTGCTGCATCATTTGTAAATGTAATTGCCACACATTCTGAAGGAAGTAAACCCCCCCATTCCTCCAAATCTATTTGTTCTCTTTTAGGGGCTCTTAATGAACCTGGTCCGTGTAACGGTCTGCGTGGAGATGGAGGAAGTAAAATTGTTGCTCTTTGTTCATCGTTTAGTAAATGCTCAATATATCTTAGAGCCATAACTGTTGTTTTCCCCGTGCCAGCTCCTGCAGCTATTGCAACATGTTTATCAATATCTAAACCTAAACGTTGACTACGATTTAATTTATTTTTTAGTTTCAAAATTCTCCCCTCTTTTCTAAACCTAATCCGCATATTCTTCTAACGCTACAAAATTCACAATGATATCCTGGTGTTGGATGAACATAACCCTCTTTAGCAAAATTTGATGCTTTTAATGCTACCAAAAGTTTCCAATTAATCCATGCTCGAAAGGGATTTGATTTAGCGGGTAAACTTTCATTGGGGAATCTATACATTTCATGAGTATAATTCGTTAGCTCTCCAATCTCTAAAGTTGATAAATATCTACTATATTCTGGATCTATCTCTAAATTATTATTTGTTATATCTCCTACCTCTGAAATTCCTACCCCGATTACTAAATCTCCTGGGTGGGCTAATTCCCATGCTCTTGCATATAACGCAAGTTGTGATTCTTCAAAAATCGCTTTTTTGTGTTTTAATCCTAAATTGGCTTTACTAGGACCTTCAACACTTTTAGTATCTCGAATTAAAATTAGCCTACGAGGTGTCCAATTTCCCAATAGAAATGGTGCAGGGGTATTGTCTCCATTCTCATTGATTAAAGTTCCATCCTCAAATGGAATTAAATCTACTCTGTCAATCCATCCCCTAAGTAATAGTTTTTCAGATGATGACTCCGGAAATTCTATTATTGTGGGGTTTTTCTCATTTAAATTCCATTCAAATGCAATATTTATGCTATCTTTTAATTTCAATTCCGAAAGTAACATTTGACCAATTCTTCCCTTTGGTTTAAGAGAAGGGGTATCATCTTCCCACCATTTTTCAAATTCTTCTAGATTCATTCCAATAAAGTCTCTTCTTCGATGAACTGCCATTGCATCAGTACGCCAAATCCAAGGGGTTTTAGTAGAAAGTACTTTTATAAATTCAGACATTAAGTTATCTAAATTAAATGATTTATCTAAAATATTTTTAATTGTAAAATCACTTCTTTCTTCTCCGACCTTAAAACCTAATTGAGAGCAGATCAATTCTGCAAATGAATCATGTAATGTAATACCTCTAATCCTTATATCTAAGTCTTCATTTATTAGTTCCTCTTTTGACAAATATAATTCTGATTCTAACCACCCTCTTCTTGGGCATTGAATCCATTTGTTTAATTTACTAGCAGACCAAATTTTATCTTTCTTGATTCTAATAAAATCTGAATGCCCGCTTCTTTGATCTAAAAAAGTAATTCCCAGAGGTTTCGGCTCCAATGGCCTTGGGTCAATACTGGGGGTAGAATTAGTGGTATTATGGCGCCTTCCAATTACAGGCCAAGTAGAATAATTTCGTGGGAATTCTACATCTTTTGGTAATTTTTTTGGGGGTGTTAATTTTAAATTCGTACTTGAAACAAAGTTGTTCCTCTCTTCCCAGTTAAGATAGTCATTTTCGTTTTCAAACCCCATCGGCTCTCTTTTTACTCTATCCTCGTGCATTGATTTTTCATGCATAATTAATGCAGCACTAGCATTCAATAAGGGGATATTTTTTCCATCTAAGGTTCTAAGAATTCCCGTTTTCTGCTTAATTGATCTTAATGTTGTGCCTGTATAAGAAGTAAATGACTGATTCTCCCTCCAAATGATTTTTTCAGGGTTAAATACGAATAATTCTTTTCCTTTAATTAAATTATTAGTCCAAGCAGTTTCTACATCTTGTAACCAATCTGGCATTTCTTCTTTATCGCTACTTCTCCGATTCAGCCACTCTGCAAATGGGGTGGAGGGAAATGTTTTTGAATCAATAGAGGGATCTAATAATAGAATTTGTTTTCCACTAAGTAAGATATGATTGAAATAATGGCGCGCCGCACGTATCTTTTCGTCTGGGTTCAATAATCCTGCGGATCTTAATTCTTCAAAATCTAACCATGGGAAATAAGGCATTGATAAATCCCAGTCCTCATTACCTAATCCTACTACTATTACAACGTCAGCGCTACACCCAAGAGCATTTTGAGGAGATAATATCCTAATTGATTCATCAGAACATTTTGGCTTAGACAAGGATATTGAATTCATTAATTCAATTGATTCTTCAATCCATTTTTCCCCATCAATAGGATATTTTAAACTACAGGCTTGTTGGATTTTTCTTAAATTTGAATGTAAATGAAGATATTTTTGTATTCCGACAACAGATGAGTCTGGAACATCAACATTCATCCAAGATTCCCAATCTAATTTTTGTATAATCTCAGAAAGCCACTCGTCTCCAGAAGTTGCACTATTTATTCTTGGTAATTCCGCCTTAGAATCACATCCAATATTATATTCTTTAATGTCTAGGGCATCTCTATCTGATTTGTTTAGTAATGGTCTAATTAAGTTTGCAATAGAGAGTAACCACCATTGGGTTTGCTCTCTTATTTTTCTTTGTATCTTTTCATCTACAAATGGATTATCAAATTTTTCCCTGCTTAGTGCATATAACCAATCTCTAAGAGTACCTCCGCCTCCAAGAATATGGAATGTACGAGCAGTTTCCTCAAGCAAATTACAATCTGCAATGGGAATATATTCATTATTTATTGGATGTTTGTGACTAAATAAATAATCATCCCTAAATGAATGATCATTCTGAGTTGAAATCATTTTTAATTTATCGCAAGACCAAGCGTCTTGACCAGTCCCAAGCTTCATTAATTCCCCAAGCCAATACAAGATACTAAGGAATTGTTCTTGATTATCTTCCTCATCAATTTTTATTCCAATTGATTCGAATAAACGTGGCCATTTCTCTCTACTTTCTTTAGGTCTAGGATCTATTATCATTAGTTTATTATTTGAATCGTGGTTATTGCAATATGCCGATAATATACCATGAAGTGCTTCATCTGTTTGTAATGAATTAAATAGCCCTAAATGGAAAACATCTGACTTTTTTGAGTTAGGATCGACTTCATGATTGGGGACCCACTCCGGTCTCGATTCCTTATCCTTACATATTTCCACATCTGCAAGATATGCTCCATGCTCCCCCAAACGAAAACTTCCGGAATTACATAATTGATGAATTGGTTTATATCCAGATAAGCATTGTAATAATTCTAATTTTGCATCACTCAAAGTTGGGCTCATATCTTGAGTTATGATTCCATCTATGTCCCTAAGACTAAATAATTCTAAATCTTTATTTTGATTCAATAGTTGTATTATTTTTTTAAGTCTTAACCTGGGGTGGGTCCCTGACATTTGTTTTTCAACTTTAAGTAATAATTTTTCATATTCTATAATGCCAGGATCTGCTTCCCACTCCTCGGGTATATTTCGTTCACAAATTTGTTGATGTAATTGATCTAGCATTCTTGTTTTTCCCCTCGACCATTCAATTTTGAGATTAGAATGTAATCTCGGAAAACCAGCTCTTGCTGCAATAGCAATACAATTATTATGAATGATTTCAAACAATATTCCCTCCTCCTCTATGATTCTAGGTAGGCGTAAATCTGAATGTAAAGAATCTACGAGTCGGGGTATTGTCAAATGAATACTTGAATCGATAGGGGTTTTACCCTTTTCATTTAAGGTTGTTAGTGCTTGTTTTCTTGCTTCTTCATTAGCATAAATAATCATTATTCTTGATGTGTTTGATTCGTCTGAATCAACTCCTTTTGCTAATGTTAATTGATGTTCAATTAACCATGAGGGGATAGGTTCTCCTGGCTTAACATGTTCAATAGAAATCCTATCTTTGTATTGTTGGAATTCCATTGCTCCACCTCCCCCTACTCTTAACGCCATGGTTCTTGAATCCTTTCTATCAAAGTACTGTAAATAGTTTAATCGATATAAAGACTTGAACCAATAAATAATTATAACACCTAATGTGTATTCGAAAGCATATGGGCAAACGAAAGATATGCATAATCTTAATTACATTTAGCCTATTAATGTGTAACATAACTAATATTTCAGCAAGTAGTGAGGTCGAATTTGAATCTATGCGTGGACCTTTGTTTGGGGGGGTCGTTATTGATCCTAGTGAAAACTTCAATGAATCAACAACGGCACAAGATATGCCATCAATAGCACATATATTCACTGCAACGTGGTGCGCACCCTGTGTTGAAGTTGAACACGCAATAGAAGATGTCGCAAATGAAACCGATGTTGTAATGCTTACATTCCATAGATTCGCTGGAGAAACAGAAGATCCGTTTGGAAGTGAAAATGCTGAGGATTGGTGGAAAGAATGGTTCAAAGACGAAATGCCATTACAACCTACAGCAATAATTAATGGAGGAGATTTATTAATTGGTGCAAGTCAAGGAAGTTATGATAATCTTTATGCAAAAGCAATAGAAAAACCTGTTTTAGAAACTTCTGAACAAACTGCTTTTCCAATGATTCATACTTGGTATGATTCTAATGCCTCAGAACTTTCATGGGAAGTACTTGACGTTGATGGATGTGATGAAGTCAAAACATTCATAAATTTTGTAGAAGATATTGCATATTTCCCTAATGGTTCCAATGGATTAGATAACTATACACATATTGTACATCATGTTAAAGAATTTAATGGAGGGGCTGGAACTGTTGATTTAACTCAAACATTATCTGAAATTAATGCTTATGATGGCGATGATTTGAAAATTATACTTACTTTTGGATGCTTATTAGCCCCCTTAGAAGGCGTTGTTGAGGTTGTTACAGGAGGAGAGGGAGAGGGAAACAGCAATCCATTATTATCGCATATTGGCATTATTCCAACAATTATGACGATTGTAATTACATCAATGATAATTTCAAGAAGAAATAATTCTGAAAGCATTAATTGAATTATTAATATCCTCATCGGTGATGTGGATGTGTGTAACTGCACGTAACAACTCATCTCCTAGCGCAAGGACATGTACATCATGCTCTGCTAATTTTTCAACCATCTGTTCTGCATTAATCTCTCCAATAACTTTGATGTAAACCATATTAGTTTGAACTCCATCTAAATCTACAGAAAACATGTCCATTTCATTTATTGCATTAGCTAATGTTTTGGCGCGCTCATGATCCTCTGCTAATCGAGAAATATTATGTTCCAATGCATAAATTCCAGCAGCCGCTATAACTCCCGCCTGTCTCATTCCTCCTCCAAACATTTTTCTCCATCTATGCGCTTTCGAAATATCTTCTTTTGACCCTACAAGTAAAGATCCTACGGGTGCGCCAAGGCCTTTTGATAAACAAATTGAAATGGTGTCAAAGTTTTTAACAATTCTTTTTGCATCTATTCCTGATGCTATTGCAGCATTAAATAATCGGGCTCCATCTAAATGTGCTTTACAATCATTTGAATGAGCAATTTCGCAAATTTTATCAAGTGAATCTAAATCGTAAAAAGTCCCCCCACCCCTATTACTTGTATTTTCAACACAAACAAGTTTACCATTTGGAAAATGTCCTAAACTACCCCCACTTTTCCTAATTGATTTTTCTACATCCTCTGGTTTCATAATTCCTAAATGCCCATCTACCAAAGCTACAGAACAACCAGATAATGCTGCAAAACCCCCTCCTTCGTAAATATATATATGGCTATATCTTTCTGTGATTATTTCATCACCTGGCTGAGTATGGGTACGAATTGCAATAGCATTTGACATTGTACCAGAAGGTACGAAAAGTGCTGCTTCCTTGCCTAATAAATCTGCAATCATATTCTGAAGTTGGATAATAGTAGGGTCATCACCCAATACATCATCCCCAACTTTAGCACTTTTAATGGCCTCACGCATTTCAAAAGTGGGCTTGGTTACAGTATCACTACGAAGGTCTACCATGAGGTGTCGACGAAGAATTGATACTTAATGTCATAGATTGTAAAAAAATAATTGAAAAGCATAGTAAATGTTGTTAGGAAGTAAGTGTATTTACCAACACCGCCCCTATTTAAAAAACTTCGAAAACAAGGGTTTTAGGGGGTTTCTTACATAGCACTTGATAAATGATAAGGTCAGCGAGAGTTAATCGGCTTGGCCGAGAAAAATAAAAACGGACGTGAAAAAGATGGGCATAAATATGAATATGGATAAGAAAAAGCTAGGCATGGAATTTTTCGGTGTTATGGTGATTGTGATGGTTGCAAATTCTGGCAGCCAACACCCTATGTTAACTGGTTTAACCGCTGGTTTAATGTACACTATGGCAATGGGAATTTCAGGCGGTCACTTAAACCCTGCAATTACTATAGGTTTAATGGCTACGAAAAAAATGGATGCACGAGAAGGTGGACAATATATTGCCGCTCAGATTCTTGGTGCTATGGCAGCCTTCCTAATGGCAGACATAGTGTTGAATGAGTCTATAGCATCAGCTGCCTCCACTGGTGGAATGACAGAATTGTGGCAAGACATGGCTGCGATGACCTTTGCAGGTTTCATACTAATGGTTGTTTGGATTACAACTATTGAAGATAATAAAACCGGTTTTGCAATGGGTGGTTTTGCTGTAGGTATGATTTACTGGATGCTAGAATCCTCGGGATTTGCAGCATGGAATCCAGGCGCACACCTTGCACAAGGACTTTGGACAACTATAATGAGTACGGGAAGCATTGATTTCTCTACATTTTGGATCTTTTGGATCTTCCCTACAGTAGGTATACTGCTAGGAATGGTTGTTTGGGAATGGTTTGAAGCTGAAGAAGAAGCAACAGAAACTGCTGAAGCTGACGAATAAGTAGAATGTATCTATTAACAATCAGAGATTAACCTGAATACGTGCCCTCTAGGGACTGAGGTTCCTAGGGGGCTTTTTTATTTTATAATAATTTGAATTCTTTTGTTAATTCATCAATCTTTTCAGATAATGCTGGGCCTATTCCTACAACAGTCAAAGAATTAGGAGCGATTTGTGTTTTTCCTGCATCGCGAATAATACTAGTTGGCAAATTAGATTTTTTAGCTAATTCAATTATTGTTTCTAATTCTACTAAACTTTGAACTTTTAATACCACTTTTTGTTGCCCACTAGATAACCATGCTTGCATTTCTGCAGGGTGCTTTTCCGATGCAAGCATGGCTGCTTTAACGGATGCATGCCCTACTTGTGCTGCAATTTTCCCTTTACCCATTTTTAATTGATTATTTACCAATAATACAAGTTTTACATGGTTTAATGAATTATAATATGAATCTGAATATCTTTTCGGCCCTGTTAAGGAATGTATCCAGGAACGTAAACCCATAATTAACCCCGAGCCGTAATCTGTTTATTTTAATAAAGGTAAAGATCTTGTTAATTCATCAATTAACCGTCTTGGTCCAGGTCCTAACCCCAATAGTGTAATTGTTCCTGCCGGGATTTCTGTTCTACCTGCATCCCTAATCATCTCTGAGATTAAACCTAATTCTCTTGCTTCACCATACAAACGTTTCATGCCTTCTAAATTACTAACTTGACACACAATTTTTCGAGAGCCTGTATTTCTCCATTCTTCTAATAATTTAGGTTTTAATTTCCTCGCGGTTAAAGCACAATTTACTGCAGCATGACCTGCTTGTGCTGCTAATTTACCAGAGGATAATTTCAAATCTTTACGGGTGACTAGCACCATTGTAATCTCAGATTCCTGTTGGCTCATTTTCAATGACCTCTAATATTGTAGTTTTACTATTATGTTTAGTCATGATATCAGAAAGTGGTTGGGAAAACCATATCATAAATGTAATATTTCCTGCTATATGTAACAAATCAAATGGAAGGCCAGCAATGATATATGGTAATAATAACTCAGCACTTACTGAATGTAAAATTGATAATGATACTAACCAATTAAATAGAATCCCTGAAATAGCAGAAAGATAAATTAACTGAGATAATGAATCTATTTTAGAGGATAATAGGGCACCAAGGCACCCAATAAGTGCCCATGATGCTGCTTGATAAAAGGTCCATATTCCATGACCCAGAATTAAATTAGATCCTAAAGCAATAATTGTTGCAAGAAACACTGACTCTTTAGCACCCATCCTAATTCCTGCAAGTAATACAATTACAGTTACTGGTTGCACATTGGGTATTGGACTCATTAGGACCCTTCCTGCAATTCCAAAAATAGCACATAATACCAATACTGTATACTTCTGGCCTTGAGATAAATTATCTTCTATTCTTAGTAGACTCCAACAAATTATTCCGAGTAAGCATAAATTTAGCAATAGCCCAGTTGTGGGGCCCATATCTAAAACATGGTAAGCAGGCATCTATCTCAACCTCATGATAAGTCATGCCTACTTGATTCTTGCTCTAGAAGACATTACCACGTGGCGACTTGCCATACGACAACACTATTGTTTTCTAAAATTAAATCTCCAATACCTACCATTGATTCTACACCATTATGATAAAGAGACCAATATGAATTTCCTGTGGGTTCGTGACCACCTATTGATGTGATATATATCCCCCAACTAGATTCTAAATAATTAACTTCTAAATTTCCACCAGTAGCATTTGTTGCATCGAGCATGAAATTAAAACCACTTTCATAATCAACGTATCCTCCAATGCAAGCACCAGAGTTATTCCATAATGTATCCACGAATACTTCCTCTCCTGCTGTATTGAAATGATGTCTGCCATCTACAAAATCTAATGGGATTGAATCCTCTGGGAAATGTACACATAAAACTTGTTTATTTTCCCATTCTTTTGGAAGACCATTATGTGAATGATCATCTTCTAATAATAAATTACTCATTCTTGCCCATTCTGCATTAATAGCAGGTGCGGCAATTACTAAAGCAACAAGCCAAATTACCGAAATTGCTTTTATTTTATTATTCGATGAAAACATTGTACTGGAAAATATAGACAATGCCAAAGCCGTAAATAATATTGCTAAAATATCTGCCATGATATAGGGGCTTAAAATAAATGTAATTATATCTTACTTAATTTTTCTTTCAAAATTTTACTAATTGAGCTACCATCTGCACTCCCGCCTAGTTCCTTGATGACTATTCCCATCAAGGGTCCCATAGCAGCCATTCCTCTTTCTGCTACGAAATCTGCTCTTTCTGCTAATATCTTATCAACAGCCGCTTCTATTGAGCCTAAATCTGATGGTTTTAATCCTAAAAAATCTGCTTTTTTGGAAGATTCTTCGATGAAATTAGAAATTTCTCCATCTATCTTCGTTCCACCTTCAAGAATCATATTAATTCCTAAATCAACTAATCCGTCTCTAGTCACTCCTCCTGAGTCT
>Ga0209709_10002644_pt1 | contig 15410 bp, 14 predicted proteins | sample ArcticOcean_MG_C_2_FD_187435 | JGI IMG/M metagenome (GOLD analysis project Ga0209709, IMG submission 187435) | Marine microbial communities from western Arctic Ocean - ArcticOcean_MG_CB4_136 (SPAdes) (version 2) | ecosystem: Environmental > Aquatic > Marine > Oceanic | place: Arctic Ocean... | reverse complement strand
GTATGGAACGTCAATTATCATTTGGCATGAACATACAGCTATAACGTAATAGGGACTTGTGAGTAATGACACCGAGGTTTGTTAGTTAACGAGATAATAGTGGATTTCAGTTAACAAGGATTTATGACCTCGGTGTCACCCCCTCGACACTTGAGTTGAATCAAAACAACGAATCTTTTCAGTAGAAACAAACCTTGGTGTCTCTCATGTTCGATATTAGAAAAAAATGTTTGAATAAGATTGACAATCATTCTCATTCCGATTTAAATACAATACATCAATCATAATTTATCTTTTAGTGCTATGTATATATGTATATGTAAGTCCATTACAGAGACTCAAATTCGCGCAGCAGCAGATGCAGGCTTTGATTCATTAGGTAAACTCAGAAAAAAATATGGGTTGGCTTCTTGTTGTGGCAGTTGCGTCGAAATGACTCAGTCAATTCTGAATGACAACACCCGAAAAAAGTGCAACCCAAGGACCTATATACCTTCAGCAGCATAAGCAAAAAATTAAGGTACCTCGAAAATAAACACTCCATAACGTAATGATTATACGTACATTTTTTTAATAATAATCATTCGTAGATGAGAATTATTTCTCACTTGTAATGACATTTTTACCTCTTATGATTAAACCTTAAATAAGTATATATGAGGTGAATATTATGAAAGGTGATAAAGAAGTTATTCAACATCTAAATGCAATATTAAGAAATGAGCTAACTGCAATTAATCAATATTTTTTACATTCTAGGATGTATAAAGATTGGGGTATCACTAAATTAGCAGAAAAAGAATACGAAGAATCATTAGATGAAATGAAACATGCCGATCAACTGATTGAGCGCATTCTCTTTTTAGAAGGACTACCTAATCTACAAACACTTGGTAAGCTCAGAATTGGAGAGCATGTTAATGAGATGCTGCAATGCGATCTCGCCCTTGAAATGGAAGCCTTGCCTGACCTAAAAATCGCTATTACCTATGCTGAAAGTATTAAAGATTATGTTAGTCGCGATTTATTTGATGAAATCCTTAAATCAGAAGAAGAGCATGTTGACTGGTTGGAATCTCAACTTGGTCTAATCGATAAAATGAATATCGAGAACTACATCCAATCGCAAACATAACTCGCCAATCAAAGCCGAGTATTATGTTTTAATATAATGCTTGGCTTTGATTTTTTATATTAAAATCTGTTTGCTTACTAAGTATACGTGGCCATCGATCAAATATTCGATTCTTTGTATTGGGTTTTATAGTCACAATATACACCCTCCTCTCTGTATTGATTTTGACGAGTAATGCCTGCATCCATTTACCTTCTGTTAAATTAAAGCATTTGCTTTGGCCTTCTATATCTTGCTCTACGAAACAACTAGCAGGAATAATCACAGCTCTTGGAAACCATGCACTCCACTCTTCAGAATTAATCTCAGAAAAATTGACGCAGCCGCCAAAAGGAAGTCTTCCTTGTTCATGTTTTCGGCGCCCCCAAATGACCAACTCTGATGCTTCACTTAGTTTTGTTTTTATTGGTAACTTAGCTTGGTAGTTCGAAAAATACACACCACAGCCAATGCCTTTATGTATATAGAAAATACCCATACTCATGCTCTTGCTCTTGCTCCTAAATACTTTGCCGGTGCCCAATGGGCTTCCAGGCAGGAGCTATAACATTTGGCATTTTTGAGCGAAGCATAAGTCGTGCTGGGGATACGAAAAACTCACCATAGCGTTGATTAATTTCATCAACGGTCGTGCAAAGATGACTTCTTTTTGGCTTATTAGGTAAAAACAACTCCAATTGCTGTTTCGATGGTCTTGGATCAGAGGCGGTCACTTGAACCTGAAAGACACCCTCTCCTTGCCAATTTAACTTCAAAAAAAATAAACATAGATGATAGATATCAAGACCATCATTAGTTATAAAAGGCGTATATAACTTAGTGCTAATCCAACCATTATTGGTTTTTAATCCAATAAAAAAACGTTGCGCCTCAAATGAATTTCTACGCAAACGTCCAGCAACCTTTTCACTCATATGTAATAAAAATACTTGAATGGTATTTATATCTTTTGTATTGGGAGGTAAAACCTTCCCGTGACCAATTGATTTTGGTGCCTGTATATTAATGTTAACCTTTTCTGGGTCAAGACCTTGTGCCATAAACCAAATACGGCGACCTAAATTTCCAAAACGTTTTGCCAGCACCCCAATGGGAAGATTCTTCATATCGCCACACACATACACACCACGTTGACCCAAGAATGAACCTATACCCTTAGCGATACCGCATAACTTAGTAACTGGGACATTTCTTAATGTCTCTTCTGATTCCCAAGGTGGGATGACAGTTAAGCCATTTGGTTTTTTTAGTTTTGCAGCATATTTTGCAGTTGTTTTATCGCCAGACACACCAACCGAACACAATAAACCATCTGAGACTTCGATGACTTTTTGCCTAACTAACTCAGCAATATACGGAGGACTGCCTAATAATTTTTGACAGCGTGTAACATCCAGGAATGCCTCATCCACAGAAAAAATTTCAATATCCGGTGTAAACGCATTTAAACTTTTCATTATGCATGAAGAGATTTCAGCGTAACGCTTTGGTCGTGATGGTCTCTGGATAAAATCACGACAAAGCAATCTTGCTTCTTTAACGCGCATGCCCGTTCTGATCCCATATGCTCGCGCTTCGTAAGATGAAGTTATAATTGTGGTTCCATCCCAGCCATTAGTGATTCCAATAGGTTGGCCTTGTAACTCAGGAAAATCTAATTGCTCAATAGAAGCAAAAAATGCATTCATATCTACTAGGATAATGGCGCGTTCCCATAACTTAATATTTCTCATGTTAGAGCTATCATCAGTAAGTTCTCATTTGTGCCACCAGAACCCCCTGAATTAAGATTCTATCCGATATATATCGCATTGGTGATAAAGCTGTATTGGCAGGCCTTAACTCTACAATATCGTTCTTGAGATGATGTAAGTACTTTAAGGTGGTCTCTGTATGATCTATAAGGGCAACAACAATTTGACCATCATCAGCGCTCTCTTGTGAGTGTATGATCACCCAATCTCGATCGCGTATACCAGCATCTATCATCGAGTCTCCGATCACCTGTAATGCATAGCGGTTTTCACCCAATAATAGCGCATTTGGATTTAATTCATTCTCTCCTGAAATTGCCTCAATTGGTTTACCCGCAGCAATCCTACCCATCAACGGTAAATACTCTCCATTATCAAATGATATTAATTTCAATCCACGCCAAGTACGCTTATCTCGCTGCAAATACCCTTTACTTACCAAAGAGTTAACATATCGACCTATTGTCCCTGGAGAGCTTATATCTACAATTTTACCGATACCGCGAATGGTTGGCATTTCATTGTATTGTAGATGGTAAGATTTGATTGAATCTAATATTCTTTGCTCTAAACGAGTTAAAGCTAATTTCATAATGTACTCCTTATGTACTCTTTTATAATAAAGCATTTCAGGAGTTAAATTCAAGTGGTATTATTTAAATAATGATTACATCGCAATTTCAAAGTTTATATATGCTGCTAACACTGGCAACAATAGGTGTTAGCTTATTCATATCGTTTGGCATAGCTGCTTTTCTTTGCAAAGAGATTACTCTTAGGACTTATAAAATAACCCTAAAAATATACTTAACAGTTTGGTTTATAGCTATTTTTATATGGCTAATAACTGGCTATAGCTATCATAGTTTGTTTTAAAAAATGATTCTATCTTATTGCTTTTATTGATTAATTTTTCCTGCTTTACTCAATCAAAACAACCCTAAGTATCTATTTGAAAGCCAGCCCATAATAATGAAGAAAATTACTAAATAATATTTAGGTATCTCTTTTATATCCTTCTTAAATACGGTTATATATAAAAATACAAAGGGTGCAGCAGGAAGCATGCCTATTGTTAAATATAAAAACATTAATTGAATATAAGACATTATTGGTAATATTTTTCACAATTCATTTATTTAGATACCATTTAAATAAATGGCGTCCCCAAGGGGATTCGAACCCCTGTTGCCGCCGTGAAAGGGCAGTGTCCTAGGCCTCTAGACGATGGGGACACAATTTATTTAAAAGTATATATCTGGTGGAGCTAGGCGGGATCGAACCGCCGACCTCTTGCATGCCATGCAAGCGCTCTCCCAGCTGAGCTATAGCCCCAAGACTATATGCAAATATTTTTAAAAAAAATGTATCTCTTTTTTAATCGAAGTATTTTATATTTTAATCCCAGTCAAAGGTAAGTGTACTCACCTTTAATCAAACTCAAATATAAACTATTCCAATGATGCGCAGTTTAAGTGATTTAACATTGATTAACAACAGATTTTAAAAACTCCATACTTCAAAATAATTCAATCTATTAACTCAATTCTATGCGTTTTTTTATTACCTCAATTGCTCTCTCTAATCGTTTTAAAGTTCTTTCTTTGCCTATCAGGCAAAGCGTTATATCAATTGGTGGTGACGCCGAAACCCCCGTCACTGCGACACGCAATGGTTGGCCTAGTTTACCCATATTAATATCAAAATTTGAAGCCACCTCATTAACAGACGTAATAATCATTTCCTGTGACCACTCTTCTAGGAGTTGCAAGCGTAAATATAGCGCTTCAATAGGCTCCAATATCACCGGTCGAAGGTGCTTCTTTGTTGCTTTTGGATCTATTTCATCAAATTCTTCATAACAATATCGGCATGCTTCCGCCATCTGAATAAACGTTTCAGCACGCTCACGATAAGCCTCAATTATCTCGGTTAAGTCAGGTCCTTCACTTCTATCAATGCCAATTAAATTCATATGATATTCCAGGTGAGGTACTAATGACTCTGCTGATGCATTCATCATATATTCTTGATTCAACCATAATAATTTATCACCACTAAATGCAGATGCAGATTGATTGATACCCGGCAGATCAAATAGCTTAGTCATTTCTTCGATACTAAAAATCTCTTGATCGCCATAAGACCAGCCTAGGCGAACTAAATAGTTAAGTACTGCCTCGGGAATAAATCCTTGCTCACGGTAATCACGAATATCCACCGCACCATGACGCTTAGATAACTTTGCCCCATCATCACCAAGTATCATTGGTAAATGAGAATAAACAGGCGCCCTCACTCCTAACGCCTCAAACATGTTCATCTGGCGAGGTGTATTATTTAAATGATCATCACCTCTTATGACATGACTGATTGCCATATCAGCATCATCAATCACCACCGCAAAATTATAGGTTGGCGAACCATCCGTTCTGACTATCACCAAATCGTCCAATTCATGGTTCTCAAATATCACATCTCCACGAACCTGATCACTAACCAGAACTTGGCCAGAAAGTGGATTTTTAAAGCGTAAAACAAAATCACCCTTCTCGCTCTCATCGTATTTTAAATTCCTACAATTACCGTTATATCTGGTTTTTTCGCCTTTTTCTCTCTGTTTTTCTCGCATTGCATCTAATTCATCTTTCGAGCAATAACAACGATACGCTTTTTTAGATTTAAGCCAGTCATCTGCTACCTCATGATAGCGATTAAAACGATCAGTTTGATAAATTGGGCCTTCATCACAATCCATTCCAAGCCAGTTCATTCCTTCAAGGATGGCATTCACATTATCTTTGGTTGAGCGCTCCTTGTCAGTATCCTCAATACGTAAAATAAACTGACCTCCAGAATGCTTTGCATATAACCAACAAAACAATGCTGTTCGAACGCTGCCTAAATGTAGTACTCCAGTTGGGCTGGGAGCAAATCTGGTTCTGATCATAATTTATTAATCACTTGAAGTTGATAAAATAGAATTCTAACAATTATTCAGCTGTCGCGATTGATTATTTCCAATAGCTCATTGGTTTTAACTTGCATGAGTGAATAATCAGCACGGCTCTCTACATTCAATCGAAGTAAAGGCTCTGTATTTGATGCACGTACATTAAAACGCCAATCAGAAAACTCCATACTCACTCCATCCATCATATCAATCGAAAGTGCATGATCTTTGTATTGAGATCGAATCTTCAAAATGGTGTTTGATGTGTCTTTAACTTTACGATTAATTTCACCACTGGCAGGATAATTGGCTTTACAAACATCAAGCATGGAAGACAGGCTTTGTCCTTTTGAGGAAATTAACTCAGCAATCAATAGCCAAGGTATCATTCCACTATCACAATAATAAAAGTCTCTAAAATAATGATGGGCACTCATTTCCCCACCATATATAGCGTCATTCTCACGCATGCATTGTTTGATAAAAGAATGGCCTGATTGACTCTGAATAGCTTTTCCACCTGCATTAGTCACTGTCTCAATGGTGTTCCAAGTTAATCGTGGATCGTATATGATCTTTTCCGATTGAGTTTTCTTGAGAAAATTCTCTGCTAATAAACCAACAATATAATAACCTTCGATGAAATCTCCTTTTTCATCAAAAAAGAAACATCGATCAAAATCACCATCCCAAGCTATACCTAGATCAGCATTATGCTCTCTTACTGCAGCAGAGGTTGATTCTCTATTTTCTTCAATCATGGGGTTTGGAACACCATTCGGAAATGACGCATCCGGCTCAAAATGAACTTTCACAAAATCAAACGGCAGGTATTCGCTAAGCTGATCGACGACTAAGCCAGCCCCTCCATTACCTGGATTTACGACGATTCTCATTGGCTTTAGTAGATCAATATCAATAAAATCTAGAATACGTTTTATATACGGTAAAGAGATATCTTTAAGAGTTCGGTTCCCTTTCTTATCTGATAAAAACCTATTCTCAGATTCGGCAAGCAATCGAATTTCTTTTAATCCAGTTTCAGCTCCAATTGGTTTTGCATTTTCACGAACCAGTTTCATGCCATTATAGTCAGCCGGATTATGGCTCGCTGTAACCATTATTCCGCCACAAGCCCCCAAACTTCCTGTCGCAAAATAAACACCTTCAGTTCCACACAAGCCAATATCAATAACATCTACCCCTGCATCCATCAAACCTTGGGCGACTGCATTTGCTAATTCTTCGCTAGTTGAGCGAATATCACGGCCCAGGATAACTCTTTTAGCTTTTAAGAAATCAGCCATACCATTAGCGATACGATATGCAATATCTGCATTTAATTCATCTGGGATTCGCCCGCGAACATCGTATGCCTTAAAAGAGGAAATATTAAGCTTCAATTTCTTCAATCCTTCCGTAATTATCTTCAAAGCGGACTATATCATCCTCACCAAGATAATCGCCACATTGTACTTCAATAATCTCAACCACATCTTTACTCTTATTTGCAATTCGATGAATAGCTTGAAGCGGAATATAAACCGATTCATTTATCGCGAGATCGAATTCCTTCTGCTCAAGAGTTATGCTTGCTGTCCCAGAAACTACCGTCCAATGCTCGGATCTTTTAAAATGTTTTTGCAAGGATAAAACTCCTCCAGGATTAACTATCAGTCTTTTGACCTGAAAATTTGAACCGGCATCTAAGCAGATATAACTGCCCCATGGCCTGAAGTATTCTTTATGCAGCAAATTTTCCATATTCTTTCCTTTTTTATAAATCTTATCTGTCTTTTTCTGAATCTCTTATGAGCTCTATTAGTTTTTTAGTGGATAAATTTTTACCCTTATATGGCATCTCTTTTTCAATAGTTTCGGCTAGTGAATCAGCCAGTTTTTTTCCTAATTCTACGCCGTATTGATCAAATGGATTAATTCCATAGATAGATGCTTGCACGAATACTTTATGCTCATAAAGTGCCACAAGTTGGCCTAGTATTTCAGGGCTAATTCGATCAAATAAGATCGTATTGCTCGATCTATCACCAACATGTATTTGCTCTTTTCTTTCAGATAATGAGCCATCCATCAAAGCCTCACTTTGTGCAAGGCAATTGGCTTGATTGTAATAATTGTCTCTTTGAGAAACGGCTGAGACAGGTAATATAAAATCGATAGGAATACTCTGTGTTCCTTGATGCAGCAACTGGTAAAATGAATGCTGACCATCAGATGCAGCTCCACCCCAAATAACGCCCCCCGTATCCAAACAAACTTTCTCACCGTCAATTCGAGTACTTTTACCTAAAGATTCCATATGTAATTGCTGCAGATAAGCCGGAAATAATCTCAACCTTGTGTTGTAAGTAAGAATTGCTTGTGAGTGAGAACCTATTATATTGGTATTGAAAATCGCTATCATAGCCAACATCATGGGCATATTATCTGCATATGGAGCTTGCCTAAAGTGCATGTCCATTGTTCTGGCGCCCTCTAGAAATTTCCGGAAATTTTGCATACCAATAATGCAAGCCAGTGATAATCCGATTGCTGAACAAAGAGAAAATCTACCTCCCACCCAATCAGCTATTTTATATTGATAATCTGCTTGAATCCCAAATTCATGCATGGCCTTTTTATTGACTGAAATACCCATAAAGTGATGCTTTATGGACCTAGATCCAAAACGTCCTTCCATCACAGAGCGTGCAATTATTGCATTATCAATAGTCTCTTTAGTGGAAAATGATTTTGAAGAAACGATAAACAACGTTTCTTCTAGCTCTATTTCGGACAGAAGGTCCAATAGCTCAATGCCATCGCCATTGGATACGCTATGGCACTTTATATCTTTTACCCAATAATCACGTAAGGCTAAAATAGACATTGAAGGACCAAGCTCGGAACCACCAATGCCTATATTAACGATATTTTTAATATTCTTACCTGTGCATCCAGATACATCACCGGAATGCAAGGCAGAAACAAAACCCTCCATCCTTTCTTGGGTACTCCAGACATTGTCAACACCTTCAATATTCAAAGCTATTTGATCTGACAATTTTGAGCGAAGTGCCATGTGCAGAGCAGGTTTTTTTTCGGAAGCGTTGATATTCTCGCCTGAGAACATACGTTCAACCGACTCTTTGACTTTTGCTTCTTTAAGAAGCATGGCAAATAACTTTAGCGTTTCATTATTAAGGAGGTTTTTTGAATAATCGAGCTTAAGTTCAGCTGCCTCGAGCAATAAATCCGATGCTCTATTACCTTCACTCTGAAAGAGAGATGGAATCGTGGTATTTTTTAAATCACTAAGATAATGAGCCTTCAGTGATTTCCAGGCATCTAAATCAAGAGGATATCTTCGATTTAGATGCCTTTTAATCATTACATTTTTATGTTTGTATTTTGCTAAATAATTACAAATTAAATTAACTTAATACAATTAAATCAATGCAGTGGCAGTGCGTAGTAATCGAAGAATACATACATAATTACCGTACATATAACCAGGGTCAATAACATCACTGGTAAGCCTTTTTGGGCCCATTTAAGTGGTGTTATCGCTAAATCTGGATTGCCTGTTGATTTGGCCAGTTTCTCTGAAACAGTTACAATGTATACATTTGCTGTTGACCCGATATGAGTTCCATTCCCGCCCATACCGACGCCCAATGCGAGACACCAGCATAATGCAGCAATATTTACTCCTAAAAGCTCTAGTGAAGCTATGATTGGAATCATCGCAGCGGTAAATGGAATATTATCAATAGCTGCAGACATAATAGCTGCTACCCACATCAATGCTATACACGTAATCAAGAAATTTTCCTGAATCACATCGCCAGTCACGGGGTCGATCAAGAATGGAACTAAGAATTGCCCGAGATACTCAAGAAACTTACTTCCCTCAACACCACCCACTATCATAAACAATGCAACAAAGAACATCAGAAGAGGTATTTCATGGGTCATGTTTTGCATTATTTCTTCAAACTCTATATCTTTCGCAAGAAGAGTTAAGAGTATTAAGCCCGTTCCAGCTACCATCCATGGCTCCCAATGAATAGTATTATGAATCATAAAAAATATTACCATCAAACCTAATACCGCAAGAGATTTATTCCAAAGTCCTTTATCTTTATAAGGTATAGAATCTTCAAATTTACCCTCTGGTACAATTGCTAACTCATCTTTAAATAAGTATCTCATGAAAAATAAAGTCGCTATCCAAGCAACACACACAATTGGAAACATTTTATAGGCAAATGGTAAAAACGCTATATCAAATGCAGAGCCAATCATTAAGTTTGGAGGATCTCCAACTAAAGTAGCGACTCCACCTGTATCAGATAATAATGCCGCAGCCATTAGATAAGGTATTGCTGATACTCTCATTTTTTGACAAATTAGGACTATTAAAGGCCCAAAAATAACTACCGTAGTAACATTATCCAATAGAAGTGATATGACCGTCACAGCCGTCCCAAGCATTGCTAGAAGCACGAATTGTCTGCCTTTTGCAATCTTACCAATATTAGCAGCCATTACTTCAAATCCGCCGGTATTAATCATTATCGAAACCACCGCCATCATGGCACCAAGAAGAAATACGACATTCCAATCAACCGCTTCAAATGCACCCTGACCATCATAAAAGCCATAATACTGACCTACTATGATCATTACTGCTGCACCTAACATTGCAACTTTTACCCTGTGAAATCCATGGATTGTTTCTGTGAATATTCCAATAAAACTTAATGCCAGAATAATTCCAGAAACCATCATACCCTCATTCATTTCTAGTAAATGCATGCCTTCCATTTAATGCTCCAATTTCATATTTATGATTTATGATTTATTTTAACAAGTTAGTATAATTAAAAATTAACCTGTTTTATACATTAATTGTAAATAATTAATGTCAAGGCTTCTCGCGCCAAAGACATCCAGAACCATTCGTCATTTTATCTAAAAATTCTTCATGCGCTTCAAGCTCAGAGGTACCTGCCTTTCTATAAACTTGAGATAAATTTAGGTCAGTCTTAATAATTTTTTCATCATTACCTTGATTTAAATTCTTCTCAACAAGATTAAGCGTTTCTTGTCCGCCCGTCATAGCTAAGTATACTTTTGCCAGTAAATCAGCATCAATCAGTGCGCCATGCACTTGCCTGCCTGATCGATCAATTAAATACCGATTACATAATGCATCTAAACTATTCTTTTTCCCTGGATGCATTCCTCTGGCCATTGCGAGGGTATCTAGAACCAATGCATGATTTTCGATTGATTTCTTTTTATGCGTCATTAACTGTAATTCATTGTCTAGAAAACCGACATCAAATTTTGCGTTATGAATGATCAGTTCCGAGTCAGCAATAAATTTCATGAATTCATCAGCAACATCCTCAAATACTGGTTTATCTCTTAGGTCATCTAGAGTTAAACCATGAACTCTTGTTGCGCCTTCATCAACTTCCCGCCCTGGATTCAAGTAGCAGTGATATTCTCGACCAGTAATCCTTCTATTATCCATCTCCACACAACCAATCTCAATTACTCTATGCCCATCAGAGGTATTTATACCGGTTGTTTCTGTATCCAATGCAATTTGTCTCATTTGCTATAGTTCCTCACCACTAATATTTTACAATTCATCAATACCTCTATTTGCCAAAGCATCGGCCTTTTCATTACCGGGGTTTCCGGTATGCCCCTTAACCCAATGCCATTCAATTTTATGTTCTTTGGTTGTTATATCTAATATTTCCCATAAATCCTTATTTTTAACTGGTTTCTTATTTGACGTTTGCCAGCCTCTCTTCTTCCATCCTGGTAGCCATTTATTAACACTATCCATTACATATTTTGAATCAGTGTACAAATTTACCTCGCACTCAGATTTTAAGGCCTTTAATGCCTCAATGACAGCCTGCATTTCCATTCTATTGTTTGTCGTGTCTTGAGCTCCCCCATAAAGTGTTTTTTTTGTATCTTGATAAATTAGCAACACACCCCAGCCTCCTGGGCCAGGGTTACCACGACATGCACCATCAGTATAGATCTCTACTTTTTTCACTTATAATCCTTACTCTACAATGAATTCATTTTATACTAGAATATTACAATTTAAATAAGCCTATTATGATTGTAATTAATTCAAAGAAAATTACTACCTGCATAATTTTTATTAATTATAGAAAAAAATATGAAAAAAAATCCTAATTTCATTTATTGCTTATTTTTCATTTTACTTATTAACACTAAGATTAGTGCCAATGACAATCTGATCAATCAATTTGAGTTATTTGATCGAAATGTCTCGACGATAACGTACTCAAAAGGTATTGAAAAAAATCCTTTCCATATAACTAATAATAATCATTATCTTTATATAAAGCCCTCAAGAAACTTAATCGATAAATTAAGGAAAGATTTTAGTATTAATTACAAATTAAACAGCCGGATAGAGGCTGAAATCAATTTCATAAAAAAGAACGATAACTACATGCTCCAAGTATTAAAAAGATCCACGCCGTTCTTAGCCTATATTGTCTCAGAACTTAAAAAAAGAAACATGCCCGTTGAGCTTGCACTGTTACCAATAATAGAGAGCTCTTATGATCCATTTGCTTACTCAATAGGTCAAGCAGCAGGGTTGTGGCAAATGATACCAATAACAGCATCAAGGTTCGGTATAGAACAGAACTGGTGGTATGACGGTCGTAGGGACCTTATCGATTCTACTGAAGCTGCAATGGAATATTTATCGTATCTATATGGTTATATGGGTGAAGATTGGTTACTGGCACTTGCATCGTATAATTCAGGAGAGGGGAGCATCTCAAGAGCCATCCAAAAAAATAAAAATAAATCACTCCCATGGGATTTCTGGAACTTAAGCCTATCAAGACAAACCAGCGCATATGTTCCAAGGTTACTTGCACTGATCGAGATCATAAAATATCCAAAGAAATATAATATTGAACTGCCAGTAATAGCTAATGAAATATATTTTTCGATTGTTGATGTTGAGGAACAAATTGATTTGGCGCTGGCCGCTGAATTAGCAGAAATAGAATTAAAACAATTATACATTCTCAATGCTGGCAATAATCGTTGGGCATCAAGCCCCAATGGACCTCATAAATTGCTTATCCCAAAAAATAAAGTAGCAATATTTAGTCAAGCACTCATTATGCTCCCTGAAGGTCAGCACTTAAGATGGAAGAGACATTTAGTCAAATACGGGGAAACACTATCAGAGATTGCCGAACAATATAATACAACTTCCAATCAAATTAAAGCATCAAATGACCTCACCTCAAGTTCAATTCAATCAAATTCATACCTGATGATTCCTGTGGCTCATAAAGAATTAAATACTTATGAAAGCACATCAGATCAAAGGCTTATTAGTAAACAAAATAGAAAAAGAATCGGCCAGCGAATAGAGCACATCATCTCAAGAGGAGAAAGTCTTTGGCTTATTGCTAGAAAGTATAAAGTCGATATTGACTCACTTGCATCATGGAACAACATGTCGCCAAAAGATGTCCTTTCAATTGGCAATAAGCTGGTAATTTGGACAAACCAAACAACAGTCAACAATAAACCAATTCAACGTAAATTAAATTACGTGGTAAAAAATGGTGACTCATTGTACCTAATTGCTAAAAAATTCAGAGTCACTATTGTAGATTTAGCAAGATGGAATAATTTAGATCAAGAAAAAATATTACAACCAAATCAAAAATTAATTATATACATAGATGTCACAAAGCAATCTAGTTAATTGCCTTTACTGATCATCACCACTAGTATTAGTAAATAAATTAAATCCACAAAAAGGGATTAGAATATGGGTTTCATGACCGGGAAAAAAGCACTAATCGTCGGCTTAGCAAGCAAACGATCCATAGCATGGGGAATTGCCCAATCATTCGCAAGGGAGGGAGCAGAACTCGCCTTCACTTATCAAAATGAAAGATTAAAGCCGCGTGTTGAAGCAATGGCAAAAGAACTTAATTCAACAATTACATTTGCTTTAGATGTAGCTAATGATGATGAAATTGATGCCATAACTCCTACCATCAAACAACATTGGGATTCACTTAATATTTTAGTCCACTCAGTGGGTTTTGCCCCCAGAGATCAACTTGCCGGAACTTATATCGAGAGTGTGACTCGTGAAGGATTTCAGATCGCTCATGATATATCGAGCTACAGTCTTGCAGCATTAGCTAAATCAACCTTACCATTAATGGAAAACAATCAGAGCGCAATCCTTACTCTTTCTTATCTCGGGGCTATTCGAGCTATCCCTAACTATAATGTCATGGGTCTTGCGAAAGCTAGCTTAGAAGCTAATGTTCGATTCTTAGCTGCAGATCTGGGACCTCGAGGAATCAGGGTGAATGGAATATCAGCTGGAGCTATAAAAACACTTGCCGCGGCCGGTATTGCTGATTTTAGAAAAATGCTCAGTCATATAGAGCATGTCGCACCAATTAGACGTAACGTGACTCCAGAAGATGTGGGTAATGCAGCAGCTTTTTTATGCTCTGATTTAGCTTCTGGGGTGACCGGTGAAATTATGTATGTAGATGGCGGCTTTAGTACCATTGGAATGCATCTAGAAGAACGAAACTAAACTAATTTGCTGCTAACTTTGTCTCTTCCCCTTCAAGTCTTGCCACGATAGCAGCGCAACAAGCGTCGCCGAAAATATTGACGCTGGTTCTTGCCATATCAAGCACTCGATCAAACACTAGAAGCACGCCAATGGCTTCCATTGGCAAGCCAACCGCGCCTAATATCACAGCAATAGCTACAAGCGATGCTGAAGGCACACCAGCAACACCTACCGATGTAAGTAAAGCAATAAAAACAATCGAAAATTGCACTCCGAATGTTAAATCTAGACCGTAAGCCTGGGCCAAAAACATAGCAGCAGCACATTCGTATAAAGCGGTACCATTCATATTTACAGTAGCTCCCAGAGGTAAAACAAAGCTAGAAATTTTATTTGATACCCCCACATTATCTTCGACACACTCCATCGTAATGGGCAGTGTTGCGGATGAAGAAGCGGTTGAGAAAGCAGTTAACATAGCTGGTGCCATAGCTCTGAAGAAACCATAAGGAGAAAGGCCACCAACAAATTTCAACAGGCAAGGTAAAACAATTAATACATGTACGAGTAATGCTAAAATTACGGTGAATGCAAAGACCGCTAAAGGCCCAACAGCATGAAACCCAGCTTCTGCTACTACCGTTGCTACTAAGCCATAGACACCAATAGGTGCAAACCGCATAATCCATTCAGTCATTTTCATTACAATAGCAAAGATACCCTCCCAGAATGCGAGCAATGGTGCGGATTTTTCACTTGGTAACTTGGTCATAAAATAACCGAAAAGAAAGGCAAAAAATATAATTCCTAGAATCTGCCCTTCTGCCGCAGCTTTAAATATATTGGGTGGAACCATTGACTGGAATACTTTAGCTATATCACCGGGCCCACGACCTTGCGCCACATTTGCTATTTCTGCACCTG
>Ga0209709_10002643_pt1 | contig 15415 bp, 12 predicted proteins | sample ArcticOcean_MG_C_2_FD_187435 | JGI IMG/M metagenome (GOLD analysis project Ga0209709, IMG submission 187435) | Marine microbial communities from western Arctic Ocean - ArcticOcean_MG_CB4_136 (SPAdes) (version 2) | ecosystem: Environmental > Aquatic > Marine > Oceanic | place: Arctic Ocean... | reverse complement strand
TTCATCGAATAGACCCCAATGATGGAGTATATGTGTTGGAAAAGAATGACATGTGGTTCAAAATAAACTTTCTATCATACTATAATTCTGATGATGTGAGTCGTTTTCCAGCAATGCAGATCGCTGCCTTGAATGGTAGCGACTTTCCAGCATTAAATAATTCAGATTTAGTTGTGCCTTCACCATGTATAATTTATACAGAAGACTCAGATTTTGATTATTGGAACGCAAATGAAACAATAATTCTTGCTGAAAATGGAATTAATTTATGCAGTCAGAGTTGTGAAATTAATGTTAAAATTAAATTTGAAACAACACCTGTTGATGTTTCTAGAACTGAACTTGTTTAGTATCTAATTCATACTATTACTGATTAGAACCTACGCCTTGGTAATAGGTTTCAACCGCTGAATCTAATTCATCGATTGCACGTGCCTCATCAACGCTTAGAGTAACTCCATCGCGTCTTAATGCCTCACCATCAACCCATAGATCAAGACAATCTGCACCATTGAATACTAAATTTGCAATATGTCTATCATTATTTCTTCCGTTCATTCCGTTGTAGGCGGTGCAAATGACAACAATGTTGATGGCGTAAAATGGAATGTAGAATCGGGAGAATACTATTTCGGGTTCGGTTCTAAAGATAACTTGCCACAAGGTGTTGAAATAAATGTTCACTATGAGGTCGAGGTTCAATTCTCCTTTGTATCATATTTAGTTTATACATTATTAGCAGCCATCGGATTGGCTTGTGCTCGTTATAGTTGAAGGACTCCTCTCATTTTGGGGATGAACAGGACTGCAGATTGTCCCTTGCATCCATCTTTATGTTAAATCTAGAACGCTAATATTTGCGATCGCGAACTTAACAACCTTACTTATGAGGTGTGTGAGAGAGATTACATGGAAAATCAAGTGTACCTAGGAATAAGCATTGCTTTGATGATTGTCTTCGTATGGGGATTCTCTCAAATGCACAAAACGAACAACCGATTTGAGGATCAAGCTACAATGCTTCGAGCCCTGTTGAAACGAGATGAAAAGATATCTGCAACAGACATAGCATCTGCAGCATATCGCGCAAGTAAAATGGATACTTTGTATCAAAGAGATCATGAAGCAGTAATTGATGGTTTTACCAAAGTAGCCGATGAAGTACCCGAGAAATTAGAGAACCAATCTCAACATCTTGTTGTACTCAATTCTAATATGGTGGAATTAAATCGACAGCAAGATGATGCGTTACGCGGTATCACCCATCTCTCTAGCCTAGCAGAAAATGGAGCTTCAAGTGAAGACTTACTTCTAGTTAGACGCGAACAATCAAATGCCCAGCAACAACGTTCAGAATTGCATGGCCAAATGAAAGAAATCCTAGCTACTTACGATCAGCGCTTCAGTATCATCGAAACAGCAGTTCAGTCCCTTGGTAATAACCAACAAAACATAGCACAGAGTGTTCAGCAAAGTCAAAGCACATTGAGTAATCAACTTGCTCAATTCAAGAACGAGGTGTTGAACCAATGAGTTCCAATAACAATGATGACTTTTTCACCACTCCGTTGACCCGAAAGAGATTCGATAGTCAATATTCTATTCAAGAGAATACAGATGTGATGAGCTCGGAGAGTTTTGAATCGGTGAATCCTTTGGTTCCAACCATTGATGCATTGCCGCAAATCAATGAACTAAATATAGAACCGGCATTTGATAGTTCAAACCAAATTTCACAATCATCCCCTCCAAATCAGACCATTTCCTTTGAACCAAAGCTTCCCGATTTCGGGCCAGCATTATTGGTGCCTCAGAATACAAACCTCAAAGTGATTACACCCAGGGGGCAATGGGAAACTCTCGAATCGAGTATACAAACGGCTAAACTCAATCGTACGCTAAGAGCAGGACTTTCAAATCGTCGAAATTATACACAACCAATTGATTTGATTATTTCACTTGCTGGTTCAGAAGCAACTAAAGTCAATGAAAAATACGGGGTTGAAGATGGATTTCCTACAGGAATGCTCGCACGACAATTGAAACTTGCGATCCGGGTGCAAAATTCTGTTGGAAAAATCGACAATAGCTTCAATGAACCAACCGAAGAGAGGCCGCTTGGTGTGGCTATTGTGTCGACGCTTAGTGATGACGACCACGCATTACAAACTTCAAAGAAAAATATTCTGGCTTCTGGGGGTATAGAAAAAGCACTTCAGGCCGCTCAAAAAGGTCGCCTCTCAAAAAAGGGACCACTGCGCCCAACATTTGTCGATGAACTGGGACGTCCAATGATGTTCTCTGTGGGAGAAGGTGTGACATTAGGTACATTACGTACAGGAAAAATCGGTGGAGGAAAAAGCCTTACTGCCTATGCATCATCATCTCCAGTTGATGCAATTGAACGCCAAGAAGAGAACTGGGCAGTACTCAACAACATCCTTGGTAGCAGTACTCAACCGGTAATAATTCCTCCAATTATGTCAATAGGTGGGACCTCATTTGATGCTTATCTTGCTTTTTACGACCAACAACGTGGACGAAATCCTGAAGGAGTTCTTCAATTCATTACTACACAGCCCCAAGACCGCCTTGAAAACCATATTGCAGCGGCAGCATCTCGTAAGAAATTTGAATCGGTTGCAGGCCTTGTTTGTATCAATAGCGGCGATGTCATCAATGACATACCGGTAGTGATGCTTGACATGGCGGATGAAGCTACTGCTCGATCGGTTGATGCTGAAATCCTCCGCATTGCTCTTGAGCAATTCAATGGTCTTCAACCTGCCAATTCCATGGATCGTTCCGATGTCATTGTAAAGATGAAAGAGTATTCTGGAGTACTTGGAAAGATGTGCGAAGATGCGAAATTATCTCTCAAGCAAATCGATGGTAAAGGAAATATGGTAGAGAGAAGTATACCAATACAACACCGCGACCTCTTCCTTTCGCATGCCGTTGCAATTAATAGAAAACGTATAACGAGACTTGGTACTGGCCAAGATAAATATGCAACAATATCAAACGACCTCCGATATTTATTGACACGTTCTTTTGCACAGGCTTATGGCCGAAATGCCGGTGAAATTATGCTCAAAGATATTGAATTACATCGCAGTAAAATAAAAATGGCCCAAATTGTAATACATTTGCCCGATGATGAGAGTTTAGTTCTACAAAAGCAGCATTTAAGACGTCTCGAAAACAGTGTCAATGAAGCACTGACCAATCTCATAGGACTGAAGGAAAAATTACCAGTGTTTGTAAACAGCTACCGAATACCGATGCAAAAGAATGAAGATCCGTTGATAACGATTCGATTAATGACACACGCACAAGACGTCTTTGACCTCTTGACTGAAGATACTCCTGAATTCTTTGAGCGAATTCTCTCGGGTGTAGCGATTCATGAGAAATATAAGGAAAACAAGCGCGGCAGAACAAAAATCCTAGAAAATCGTATTTGGCAAAATGAAATCAAAGTTTTACATTCAAAGGCCTTGATGGGAATGCCGTTCTTCCGAAAGTGGGGAACTATTTTGGAAATATTAAAGCGAAGAGTATATGCTGATATGGGCCGCAAGCGCAGAAATGGCTGGGGTCATGGATTAAAAAGTAATAATGGGGGGGAAGAGGTTGAGTGAATCTCAAGACTATCTTTCAGAATCCGAGGCGTATTCCTCCTTTGACGATTTTGATGACGTATATTGGAGTTCAGATGATGCCGAACAACCACTAGTTGAAGAACGCGAGGTCCAACTCGTTAACCCTCTCAATTCTAATAATGAAAGTGGACAAATACATACAATTCTCAATCCAAATGGCCCAGAGTATGAACAAGCACGCTCTGCATTCGAATACAACAAAAATGAACTTGCATGGGACCTTTATCATTATCGTAAAGTCAACCAGGAATTGATGCAACGAAACGAGCAAAGCGTCCGTACTGCTTCCGCAGTTCTTACAAAGGCTATACGACGATCCATAGATGAAAGAATCACACGATGCCATGATTTGTTCTGCCTAGTAAGTTGGTTGGATGGAGAATTTTCGGATGAAGTCGACCTTTTGGCATTAGATACAATCTATGGCCATCGAACTCATGCCTGCGAGAACCTTATACAACGTTTAGGCCGAGTATTGACAGAACAAGAAAATAATTTGATAACAGTGAAGAATCCACTTGAGATTGATTATTCTATCCTTGATGAGATGATGGAGCATTCCGGCAAACCAAAAAGGACATCCACCTCAACTGAAGAAAGAAATGAAGATGATTCACAACCGGAACCAGTGCCTGAATGGCTCAATGATCTAATGATATCTTATAGCGATGAAGCAATAGAACTCGCCAACTCAATAATTCAAGCTGAAAAGGATTGGAAGCAGGATTCGATGTATAAAATTCTTAAAGCCGCAAGCAATCAAGGCCCATTTTACCCCTATCACCCGAAAGATTGCCATGTTCATGCAGTTCTGTTTGAAGTGAGAAGGGGCATCCACGATGAGCAGTGAACTCAGTACCTTTTTCACAATGCATTTTGTGACTTTTTTACTTGCTGAAATTCTCATCCTGGTTCCACTTGGAGGATGGTTTTTGTTACGATTCAAACCAGTATCAGCCTATTTCCATTTGGATGAAGATTCTGCATATTTGCGAACAATTTGTGAACGATATTCACCAACAAGTCCTATGGAATGTTCAACAGCCTTGATGGTTCTTGAGCGTGTAGAAGCAAATCTGGGTTATCGGAGTTTGAAAGAATTGAGAACTGCAGCACTTCTACGAGCAACTGCGGCATTAGTGGCAAGTTTGTTCCCACCATTAGCAATTATTTTTTGATGAAATAAATTGAAGCGAATGTTTATGACCAATACAGGGGGAGTGAGATGTATGGCAAAATGCGATGAATGTGGTTCGAAACTGTGCTCTTCCTGTGATGGATGCAAAGGAGAGTGTGATTCGTGCGATTGTTACCTTGGAAAAAGTAACTTTGAATCACGTCCTTGGAACGAATAGATACTGGAGTTGAATTATATGTCACTCGAGGAATCCGAACCTGATTACCAAGATATTATAATTTCAACCAACGATCCATTATTGAGAGACTTCAAGGAAGCACATACTTACGACTTTGATGTAGTGAAAGATGCCACCGGGAAATCATTAGAACAATACCAATATAAATTTTCAGAGTTATCACAAAAACTGATAAAAAATGAAAAAACCCCGCCGAACAAATTGAAACCTTGGCACTTTATTCACCTATACTGGTTAAATATTTTTGATAGTTACAATAAACTATCCGTGGAGGATTTGAAAAATAAATCAGTTCCCTTTGATTTAAGAGAAAAGCAACTTGCCTTTGATTTAAGAGAAAAGCAACTTGTAGATTGGGAGCAAAAGTACCGTGAGTTGAAAGGGGTAGGAGATGAGTGTAAGAACATAATTGAATTGTTGACTGAAGTTGCAGAATACAGATATTTAACTGCTTATAATGATCTGCATATTCCTCAACAACATATGGTTGAGCCGGAATTTCATCTCCCTAATTACATGTGCCCACAGCATCTTGGTTCTATACACAATGATGATATTTACCGTTTATGGGAGAAGATAGTACTTAGAGAAGAGTATTGTCATCCGATACGTAAGAGGTTCTTCGGGGTTGGCATAGAGCAGTTAGAATCATTACAAGAAGCAGAACAGAAAATTCAGCAAGCGTTGGAATTTGAACCAGCGGATAACTTCTCAGTCTCAACATCCTTATCAAAAAATTATTTCAAGAATGAACTATATCCAAATGTCCAACTTTGTGAAATTTTACTTTCCCAAATTGATGATTATGGTAAGAATTTCAAGACAAATAGAAACGATCAAAGCAACAAGATAATATCTGAGTTATCCGAATTGGTTAATGCGATATGCTTAGTTTTTGAGCCGTATGTCTATCACATGATCATTGTTAAAGATAATTTCAAAGATTCTAGAGAATACCGAAGTGTACGCCGAATTGGAGAATATATCGAATGTATGGTATTCTATTCGGCAATAGTTTTCAATACCGAACAAGCAAAAAAATGGAATAAATATGCCGACATATACAGTAAAAAGTTTGCAAGAATCGATCAACCGGAGAATGAATGGCATGACAAATTTAACTTGAGGGATGCAAGGAATTTCGCCAATAGATCCTCTAATTCCTCCCCCCCCATCCCCATCCACATCCTTGAACACGATGACGGTTTGGGCGAACGACTCCTTGCTATACAAAATTGGATTGTAAAACATAATCTGAGTACTTACATTGCTGCAAATTTCCTTAAAGGGAAAGTAATAAAGGTTAGTAGATTTAGTATAAACCCTGAATATACCGAAGACGAAAAGACATCAAAGGTGCAGTGTAAATCGAGTTGGGGTGAACTAAAAATAATAATTAAACAGGATGACAAGTTTGTAATCGTGGTTGACAGGGACCTTTCTGAAGAGAACAAGAAAAACATTAGGTATGGAGGTAAACTCCTGACGGGACACACGGAAACTGTTACAAAAGTGGAGATCTCATTAACCACCATCTTTCGTCTTTCCGCGATAAAACTACCTCGGGTGAAAGGTGAATTATTGAGTGTAAAAGCCGAATATTTATTCAATGCTCTCAATACTGAGAAGGAAGATGAAGCGATTGATTTTCGCTTAGAACTATTCTTTAGACCAATTAGAACTTTCTTTTTTGGAATGAACTCCACCTGTAAACAAATGCAAATGCCGGCTGATGGCATCGTGACTGACGATTATTTCAAAACATCATTTAGAGATGAATTCGATAAAGACAAGGAAGAAATTATTGATCTTATTCTTGGTGATTCCCACCACTATGTATGTTCAACTCATATTCATGGCGATGAATGGGGGAATAATTTCATTGTGTTTAATGATAGTTTAACGCCAATTGATTTGGAAGATGTTGTGTTTACAGATGATGATTTTAAGAATCTCAAAACATGTGGGGGTATGCTTGGCCTACGTTCATTCAATAAGCATAGAGTTGACAATCAAATAGTATATAAAAATCAGGATGAAATATTTCACTCTTTGTACAGTAAATATAAAAACTTTGGACATGCACCATTTAACACATTCTCTTCATATGGTCGGTTAATCGCAGCATTGTTACAAAAGTTAGAACATGCGGTGGACATGAAACATATGGAACGTTTTGTGAAAATGGCTTACTCTGCTAAATACTTGAACCAAACCGACAAATTATCCAAAATAGATGAGCAAAACAAAGACTCATATGAATTGCAAATAATGTTATCTGCCTATGATTGGATTTGCTATTGGGCCCTAAAACCAAAAGCGAAGAAGAAAGACAGAGAAAACAAAAAACGCATGAGACGCATTATTGAGAATTACCTAGAAACAAAGAAAATAAAGAATTCCAATAGTTAATACTAATCTAGCATATCTTCAAGCAATAAAATCCCGAAAACCCGTCGCTTTTGCACGACCTTTTTGCTCGCAATGTTCAAACATTTTTCTTCATTCAAACGTGCCAGGAAACTGCAGAAGGTACGCGCACCAATTCCTTTTTCATCAGCATGAAATAAGTCATCATCAATATGCCATCGTTCATCCTCCAAACAACGTGAAGATTTGATTGGTTTCTGGTTATCATCATCAGCAAGATGCCATACATCAATACCAATCGCTACACCAACACCATTTGAAGTGGCGATTTCGATTGCTTCACGTAAACTTGAATCCGGGGAAATAATTGGCAACTTTCCTCCACCTATTATGGCCCCATTTTGAAGATAGGAACTAGGTTTCTCATGCTTCCAACTCCATTTCCTTAACGAAGGAGAGAGTACCATGTTCGTGCGCTTTTGGAAAGTATTTTTAGTGCCGTTATCTTCATTCAGTAAAACAAAGCGTTCTTCATCCGTTTCTTGTTGTTTAAAGCTTAGAATTTTCAATTTAACATCTTCTTTGTCTATTGGATCGGTTTTAATTGGCTTCCCGCGCGTGATAAATTCCCACAGAAGGCGGTCATTTTTCTGCAGGGGTTGATCATTTTCATCTTCTTTCTTGCTTTTCATTGATAAGTTATCAGCCATTTGCCAAGTCATTCGCTGAACCGTTCTTGATACCGAACCATACATGTTGCTTTGAACTGTGAATGGTGCTGGGCATTGTACGCCGAAAAATTGGTGTGGAGTTTTTTTCCCTTCATTACGAAGTAGTGGAGCCAGTGTCCCAACGAGAACATCCCTCTTGGAAACATCAACATTGCGTTTATCACAAGAGAAGGGTACGCGATAGAGATTTCCGGCCGGAGTTGTTGGGGAGAGATCTACTTTCAAATCTTCAAGTTTGGGATCAGTTAGGTAAAACGCCTCTATTTCAGTTCGCAATTCTGGAGTTCTTGTGTATGTTTTTTTATTAGGTTTAGCAGCTGAGATATTTTTGCGATTTTCAATAGGACACGGCTCACCAGATTTCACCTCACAATTAACACAGGCTAAATTTTTCATCGTAGTATAGCGTTTTTTGTGAATTGACAACTGCGCCACCAGTCCTGGCGTTTTCTTTTTATTATCCTTAACTTCATCCAATTTTTTGTCAAAGAGTTGCATCACATCATCACCAGTTTCAACTTGTCCCTTTCCAAACCAATCCCCAAATAATAATTTAGACAGTTCACCTTCACCGATGTGGCGGTTTGATTGAGTTTTCACCTCTTTAGAATACTGAGTATACGAGTGAAGGGCACTTAGTTCATCAAGAATCTGGGATTGTTGAATTCTCTTTCTCATACGATAAGAATAACCGAGGTATTTTTTGGAATCACGCTCACCCTCGTTGTGTTTTTCGGAATAATTGCCTAAGCGGTGGATGAGGAGTTGGATATGCCTGTTGTGTAAATCATAACTTGACTCTTTACGGTCTGCGCCCTTGACTTTTCTTCTCGCCTCCATATGACCTCCTTGCGCTTTAACAATGGTTCTTTTGTAAGGTTTCAATTTCTTTTCCAGGTTCTTCTTATCTCTTGCTGCGAGTGAAGTTCCTTTGGAAACTTCAGTAATAATATCTGTGTATTCTTTCCCCGTTCCACCTTTTTCTTTTGGTTCCGCCAGTTGTTGTATCTTTTTCAAAATCAAATCTTCCAACTTACGGCCATATTGGCCATCATCCGAACCAGTCATTGATTCAATCAAAGCATACGCATGAAGAGGGGGCGACGGCGTCAATTGCGGAGAAATACCGAACGGTAATTCATTTCGAACTAAGCGTTCAGGACAAATGTCCTTTTGATTAAGCATATGAACAGAATTTGTTGTAATAGGCATCCATCCAAACACATCCTTTTTGTTTCCGCAATTTGAGAAAACCCGAGACTGAGGGGAAATAGTATTACCTGGATCTACGAGAATTGCTTTGCTAAACCAATACTCCGTTTTTCGCGTTATATTCTCAAATCTCTGATTAGATTCGGGGGATGGGTCTGCGGAAGGAGTCTCATCAAAATGAAGAGCAACATAGACAGGTGCAAATGATTCATCAGATTTTACCTGCAAGCACCGAGGGTTATTCCCAACTTCTTCAACATACTCATGCCATTCACCGTTGAGTATACCGTAAACTGGCCAAGGTAATTCTTCTTGGCATTCACGGAGAACTGCGATATGATGTTCCTTGAATCCTTTTTCCGATTCTTTAGCCAATACCCTATCTGATGTTTGGACCTTCCCACCTGGCATTTTATTACGACGATATTGAATCTTGCCTTTAAACGATACCGAATCACCATCAAGGAGTGCATAACTCAGTCCGTTTTTTCTCAAAATAACGACTGCGTCGGAGACACCGACGTTTCGTGTAAGTTTACCGTTCTTGAGTGAAGTCCTATATTCACCATCTTTTTCGCACTTTAGGTACCGTTCTGGACAACTACGACTCTCATTAGGAGGGGGCTCATCAAGTGCGTAACCATGATTCAACACCGTCTTTGAGTCATTTAAAACAACCCTGAGCCATGCATCGCAAACATCTGGGTCGTTCTTCCAAATCTCTTTAGCAGAGCTCACCATATCTCTGATACGATCTTGATTGCCACCCATATTGTTTCCCCTATTAGTAGGGGTTGATTCTAGACTATATCAAATCTTTTTGTGATCGCGAATAATTGTACTATATAGTATACAATCAACGGCAATTTATGTTCTGGAAAGCGAACCTCCCTCAGCGTGGTTTGTTGACTTCCATAGCATATCGCTTCGGTGATCGAGGACGGCAGGGGGCCTCCTCACCAATATAGACGACTGATGTGGTCGCCAAGGCCCCACCCACATCGACTGTCCTACCCAATCGTGGTACTGGGTGGCGTTTGCCGCCCAGTGCCACACTATAATCAAAGAATATTTGGAACGGCAATCGCTATAAACGGTTGTCAGCCACCCAATATTGTTCTGAGAGCGCCCTGAGGCGTTTTCACAAGGGACATCCTATTCATCAGGGCGGCTTGGAGGACTCCGAGCCAGAGACGCACATATCAGATATGCCATACAATTTGCATACGAACACTTTGATTAGTAGACCAGAAAATGAATAATTGTTTCTTGTCCAACTAACGTTCCGCCGCGAGGTAAGGAACGAACGGGAGAAATTCCCGGTATGCATCCACTTGGATGTTGCCTTCGGGCACTACCAAGTGGGTGTTGCGAACGAACGGGAGAAATTCCCGGTATGCATCCACTTGGATGTTGCCTTCGGGCACTACCAAGTGGGTGTTGCTCTTTTACCCTACGGGGCTAGCATCCAAGCGGGTGTTGCTTTGCCCTAAGGAGCCAACATCTATTTGAGCACCTTGCAGGTTTTCCTGCAAGGTGTATAAATCGCACTCATTGTATATCCTTGCCTCGTTGAGGTATTTTGGGCGGGTAGGTCTCTTTGGAGACCTATCCGATCCTGATATTGCGCCGCCCTTTCACTATTTTTTACTTGAGCGATTTATTATTTCCGCGAATAGATTGACGATAGTCTAATTCAATTGAAAGTATTTGGTTTCGGAGGATGGATTTAATTATCCGAATCACGAAGAGGTCTGCTAGAGTTGCAACAGATCCAAGGATTCGAATAATCTCGTCAGATTCATAATCAAATAATACTTGGAACGGCAATCCCTATAAACGGTTGGCATTGGTCTAATATTGTTCGAGAGCGTCCTTGAGGCGCTTTCACAAGAACATCCTATTCATAGGGCGGCTTGGAGGATTTCAAGCCAGAGACGCGCAATAATACTCATGATAATAAAACATGAAACACTGAAGAAAACTGAAATAATAAGTAGACCGGAAAACGAATAAGTTTTTTGGCAATCGACATTGAGGATGAAAATCCTCAGTATGCATCCACTTGGATGTTGCCTTCGGGCACTACCCAAGTGGTTGCTGCTTACTATATCGAAAGGAAAACTTACACCTTGCAGGATAAACCTGCAAGGTGTAAACTGAACCGATTATATTCTTCTCGCCCGTTGAGGCATTTCAAGCGGATAGGTTTCCCTGATGTTGCGCGCCGCCCTTTCACTATTTTTTACTTGAGCGATTTATTGCTATCGCGAATAATTGGTTAATATCCAGTTGTGTGAACTGCTTCAAGTATGAATCATTTACACTCTAAGGTGACTGATAATATTCTAGTTGAACTTTTTACCACACTATGTTACATGTTGTTCTTAATACCATGGACTTTCAGTATACTTTTTTCCTTGGCAGAATTTATTCTTGTTAACTTTATCAGTTTAGTTATGTTTATTCTTATTGATGCGTTTTTCCTAATTGGTTTATTACTTGTTCCAATTGGGATCGGAACAGTTCTATTTATTGAAAGTGAAACCCAACTTGGCTTAATTTTTATTGGCTCTGGATTCGGAATATCACTTGTAGCATTTTTGATTTCATATTTGCATTTGAGTCTTGAACGTCTCACGAACACTCTCATGTTTACACTCAATAGTTCATTGATTGGAAGTGGTATATTCATTCTTATCATGGAGACAAACTCTAGCTATATTGCCGGCAGTCTAATTTTATTGGGAGTATTTGGTTTCGGAGGATGGATTTCTTTATCCGAAGCAATCATTTGATCTATCCCAATTATCCGCGATCGCAAATAATTGATTGTAATGTGACAATGGCAAGTGCAGAGCGTGCCACAAGACGGTAAAGGAAAAAAGAAGCAACCCCAGCTCGAGATTAAGGAAAAGACAGTATACGACCTTGTCGTACTGATGGATGACATTATCCGAGTCCTTGGAGACGCTGCAACTCTAGCAGAGATCGCCGCGAAATCGTATATTCACAAGAATGGTTTCATTAAACTCGTATATGAGACGATAGAAGAAACTGTTTGCCGTTTGCATATTTACCCTCTAGGTGCGTCCGCAGACAAAAACATCCATGACCACCGTTGGGATTTTAGTTCGGTAACGATTTGTGGCTCCCTTCCAATGAGTTTGTACGCTATTATAGATGGGGATTCTGAAATAATTCACAAATATTCAAAAACTCTAAGCAGTGGCCATATTATTCAATCTATATCTCCATGTTCGTCTGAATTGGTAGAAACAGTTCATTCACACCAATTACATGGTTATTACATGCCATCTCATATTTTCCACCGCATCGAAGCGGTAGAAGAATTAACAATCACCTATGTTGAAACCTATCCTGCAACAAGTGACTATTGTCACCTAGTGAGTTTTGAAGACCGTTCAGGAGATGGTCAAGTTCAGCCTGAGCCGTTGACTATTGAGGAAACGCGCCAGGCATTAGAATTAGTTGTAAGTAAAATAGCGGAGTTGATTTAATGTTCTGTTCAAAATGTGGTTCCTTAGGTTATTGGAAATCAGCAACAATATTCATGTGCGAAAAATGCTGTGATGATGAAGTTGGAAAGGCAGAGGTCGTACTTATCAATACAAATAAATCAATAGATCTTGTAAATGACCTAATCACCAATACAGGCACCCCCGTACCTCGCCAATATGATGTCATTGAAAAATTAAAAATGCCAACAACCGATTCTTATGAGTGCCCTGTATGTCTTGCACGAGAAGCAACCTGTGAACTGAGACAAATGGATCAAACTGATGAGCCTGAAGTAGCCTTTATTCAATGCCAAGCGTGCGGATTTGGGTGGCGTCAATGAGCTTCAATACCCAAGCCTATGCCGCTGCTATAAATTCACACTATCAGCAACTCCATCCAGTCATAGTTATCGAAGGCTTAGATGGTACTGGCAAATCAACACAAGTTGAGTTATTGGCGAAGAAACTTAACGCACACCAACTTTCAACTTCAAAACTTATGAATCAACCCCGAACGAAGAAAGAACGTTATCATTCTTATATGGAAAATAACCATTTAGTATCCAAAGAAATGTGTGTAATTAGAAAGCACCAACCGATTGTTGTCGATCGCTATATTGCTTCCACAATGGGTAGTTACTATGCCCATTTTTCCTACTATCCATTTGCGTTCAATGAATGGACAGAACCATATTTGGGAATGCAAAATAGACAATTAGCATTCCACAAGTTAACCATCCCAACAATTGTAATTAATATTGAACTTGATGAACCGATACGAGTGAAACGACTTGAAGAGCGTGGATTTGTTCTTGATTCGAATGAGCAAAAATTAGTCGAGGATGACAATTACCGTACATGCATGAAGGCCTGGCTTTGGGTAATGAGTACTATTACTATTGATGCAACATCAATGTCGATTGAGGAATTAAATGCGTGTATTCTTTTGCAACTTCAAGGAGTGATTTGAGTGGATCCAAGTATTCTTCTAGAAACACTTGGATTTACCGCAGGATTGATTGGTCTCCTTGCTTGGATTCCACAAGTCATTGAAGTTTGGTACCATAAACGCCATCAAGGAGTCTCCCTCCCAACTCTGTTTTCAATTATTACAGCAATGACATTGTGGACGATTTATGGAATTATTCTAAACGCTACAGCAATGGCTATTTCTAATGGCATAACTCTCTTGTTTATTCTCTCTGTTGCTATTGGAATAATGAGATTGCGTTGGGATGAGCGTAAGACAAGTACATCGAATGTGCGAAAAGGACAGATTATAGAATACCGTATGGATAAACGCTTACAATATATTCCAATATTGTATTTCGTTATGTGGGCAATCAATTTTTGGCTCATGGCATCCTTCATACATGCTCCTTCTCAATCATCTGCACTTTCAGGTTTGTTTTTTGGGAGTTGTCTGCTTCTTTGGCCATATGTGTTTCATCGCGTATTGAAGGACCCAGACATTATGAATCTTTCATTTAAAGAGTGCCTATTTTACAAACGCGACGAAATTAATATGAGTCATGAGTGCAGTACTGGAATTTTGTTTGGTTGTTGGTTTGCATTATCAATGTGGTCCGGCATTTTTGCAGATGGAATCCTTTCCACTGTATTTTGGTCTTCAATGGGAATTAACAGCGTATATTATTTTCTTTGTGGCATGTTTTTGAAGGTATAGATTTTGTGCGATGGAATCTCTCACCACTCACTCACATGCCACAAAATATTATAGCATATGTGAATATTTGTAAAGTATATGAAATGGAAGATACTTGACTTACCCACACGTTTTAGTTCGTTCCAATCTGGGAAATCATTAGAACTCTCTATCAAAAATAAGACTGTAGAAATTGTTGCTTTGATATGCAATGATATCAATTTGGTGGATAACTCCAAACAACGGGCCGATTTTACAACCTATCGTTTGCACTTTGCACCCCGAAGGCATGAATATTACTATAGAGGAACCAACAGCAAAAACATTGGAGAGATTATCGTAAATGGAATCGACTCATATGGGAAAAAATTGATTGATATGGCCGATCCAGATGAGTATAGTAAATCCTACGAATATGGAAACATGATATGTTTATACAGCAACGATTATGTGTCGAAAGGTGAGAACCTAGAAAAATGGCTAGTTGAAATTACAGAACCCGATAGGATATATCCTAAAGTTATTTTTTGTCTACTTTCAAGCGCAGAAAAGTTTGATATGTTTGAGAGAGACTTGGTAAAGGCATTGTGATTTTGTCACTATTACTGATTAGAACCTACGCCTTGGTAATAGGTTTCAACCGCAGAATCTAATTCATCGATTGCACGTGCCTCATCAACGCTTAGAGTAACTCCATCGCGTCTTAATGCCTCACCATCAACCCATAGATCAAGACAATCTGCACCATTGAATACTAAATTTGCAATATGCCTATCATTGTGTCTTCCAATCGGACGCATCCTAATATCATCCAAATTCCAAACAGCCCAATCTTGACTATCCTTGGTAGCCATTGAGAATATCTCAGAGGCTG
>Ga0209709_10002641_pt1 | contig 15418 bp, 1 predicted proteins | sample ArcticOcean_MG_C_2_FD_187435 | JGI IMG/M metagenome (GOLD analysis project Ga0209709, IMG submission 187435) | Marine microbial communities from western Arctic Ocean - ArcticOcean_MG_CB4_136 (SPAdes) (version 2) | ecosystem: Environmental > Aquatic > Marine > Oceanic | place: Arctic Ocean... | reverse complement strand
AAATATTATTAAGAAGCAATTACAAGATATGAAACCAACAGAAAGACCAATTCATTGTAGTGATAAAAAGAGATTACATTTTTATGTAAAAGACAACGATAAATGGGAAAAAGATGAAGATAATAAGAAATTGGAGGAAACAATTAGAGATGTGAAATTAAAATTACCTATAAGTTTAACAGAATGGGAAAAGGCAAATCCAACTTATAAAAATGACCCAAAATTAATGGATGAATGGATGAATATCATGACGGGTATAAGTGAGGGAGATACAGGAAATATATTGAAAGAGAAATTAGCATTAAAACGTAAATTAGCAAATTATATGGAATTGAAAGAGGCAATGTCTCAGTCGCAAGAAGAAAAATAAAATAATAAATTATATTTAAAATTATTATTTTATGTAAAAGTGACATAAACAGTAATATGTATTGGTCCAGTTGCGGGATTAGTAACACCTTGTATAAGTTGAACAGCAAATAGGTAAGAGCCTTCAGTAACAGAGATTTCTTCATTTAATGCAGTAGTAGCAGAACCATAAGGCTCGTGGTCGTTATTAGAACTGGAGAGAGAAGTAACATATTTAAGAGAAGTACTATCAGGATTCCAACAAAAGACATAAAATACTGCATCTTTTCCAGCTTCAACGAAATCTATGCAAAATCCTAATAATTTGCCAGCTCTTGGAATAACATAACCATGTGTATTATGACCGGTTCTGTTAGCGATAGAGCCAGTAAGAGAATTAAATGCATTACTCACAGGAAATGAATTATATGGGTGTTTAAATAAAGCGGTAGAAGCGATTCTAATAAATTCAAAATATGTTAAATCTTTAAGATCATTAAGTTCTGAATCGCTAATATTTGAAGTCAATCCAGATAATGATGTAGAAGGGGGTCCGCTAACGGAATCCCAAACTGTTTTAGTACCGGTTAATTCCATACAAAAATGATAACCACAAGCGCCTTTAAATCCGTCACCCTTAAATCCAGTAAATCCTTGTTGTCCAGTAAATCCCTGGAATCCGGTATAACCGGTATATCCTTGAAATCCTCGACCAGTAAATCCTTGAAAACCCTGGAAACCGGTATATCCAGTATATCCTTGAACACCTTGGAAACCAGTAAATCCGGTAAATCCTTGTTGTCCTTGAAATCCTTGGAATCCAGTATATCCGGTATATCCTTGAAAGCCTTGAACACCTTGGAACCCTGTGTATCCCGTGAAGCCTTGAACACCTTGAAATCCTTGGAAACCAGTAAAACCTTGAACACCTTGAAAACCTTGAAAACCTTGGAAACCAGTAAATCCTGTATATCCGGTAAATCCTTGTTGTCCGGTAAATCCTTGGAATCCAGTATAACCAGTGTATCCTTGCATTCCTTGGAAACCTTGAAAACCTGTATAACCAGTGTATCCTTGATGACCTTGTACTCCAATTCCACCTTTTTCTCCTTTGTTTCCTTGGTCACCTTTATTTCCATTAGTTAAGAAACTGACAAGAAGTACATTATTATCACTAAAAGGCGTTGTACCGGAAGATGCTTGATGTGAAATAACCATAGTAAACCAACCAGTATTATCAGTAATACTTGTAATTTGAAATGTAACAAATTTGGCACTGTCGTTTTTTTTAGATATTTTGACAAATCCTTTAACATCTGAGGTAACACTCGATATAGTAGACATAAAACTATCAATAGTTGTACTATCAACATTAGAAGTATTATCTATATACATATTAGTGGAACTTGTAACAGTAGAATTATTAAAAACAACTTGACTTGTTCCAGGGTCACCAGATGAAGTAGTAGATAAATCCGCAATATATTCAAATGATGCGCCTCCGAAACTTCCAGATTTACCTTGAAATCCTTGAAATCCGGTGTATCCTTGGAAACCAGTGTATCCTCGAAAGCCTCTACCTGTAAACCCTTGAAAACCTTGGAAACCAGTATAACCAGTGTATCCTTGGAATCCTTGGAAACCAGTGTAACCTGTATATCCTTGGAATCCCTGGAATCCTGTATATCCTTGGAATCCCTTAAATCCCTGGTATCCTGTAAATCCCTGAAATCCTGTAAATCCTTGGAAACCTGTATAACCAGTATATCCTTGAAATCCAGTAAATCCGCGAAAACCAGTGAATCCTTGATATCCAGTAAATCCCTGGAAACCTGTATATCCTGTATATCCTTGGAATCCTTGGATTCCTGTATATCCTTGGAAACCAGTATATCCTTGCGAACCAGTAAATCCCTGAAAACCAGTGTATCCAGTAAATCCCTGAAAACCAGTATAACCAGTATAACCTTGGGAACCAGTAAATCCTTGGAAGCCAGTATAACCCTGAGAACCTTGTTGTCCTTGAGTTGCACCAAAGACAGTTTGTGGTCCATAGACAATAAACCAAAATAAAGCTTTCGAACTACCTGATTCAGTAATATTATTATTAACACCGTCTAAAATAAAAGTAGAAGGCATGGTATTTGCAAGTGTGTAAGAAGAATTTGAAATATACAATTTATGCAATCCAGTACTTCCCGAATAATTTTTATTTCCCCAAAAGTTTAAAATATTTGAATTATTAGAAGAAGTATGTTTTACTGAGACAAAAAATAAATCACCTCTTGTTAAAGTTGGTCCAGAATCCAAATTTATATCAATAAAGTCATTGTTATTAGCAGTAATTGTAGATTTCCCATATGCAAGTTGATTGAGTGGGAAATCTTGTGTTCCATTGAAACTGGAATCGTAAATAGCACATTCTATACTGTGTATATCAGTAGAGATATTTTTGATTTTAAGTTTCATTTTATTGTAAGGACCAGTAATAGGTGCGATAAATCCCTGAGAATATATAAATCCTGGGGTAGGTACAAATCTCGTTCCAGTATTATCACTATAATCTTCTAAATTTAGTAAGTTGATATTTTCAAACCAAACATTTGCACCGATTGGTCCGGTAGCACCAGTAGCACCATTAGAATTAGTAGTAGCATTTGTAATACCTTTTTTTCCAATGTAACTATAAATAGTAATAACAGGTTTATTATTAGTAGTATTTACTTGAAAGTTAGAATTAGTTTGAGTTCCATTTGAAAAGTTACCAAAATCAGAAAAAAACAATACTCCTGATTTTAAATCAATAAAATAATTTCCTCCTTTTTTTCCAAAAGGAAGAGATGTAGAAAGAGATTTTTCAGTATTAACTTTATATAAATAAGGTTGTATAACATTACCTCCGCTTTCGTATTGCTTAAAGTTAAATTGAAAAGAATCTTGTATAACATTTGTACCAGAAGAATTTAATTTGAACCATGATAATCCAGGAGTTGATAATTGTGGAGTTTCTTCTAATATAAGTAATTTATATCTTCTAACTGTACCGGTAGAATCATCAACAATACTACAAGAAGATTTATCAGTATCATCATCGCTATAATTTTTAAAATCACTTGTATTTAATCCAATATCGGTAGCAGTTTTTACAGTTCCATTAGTATCAAAATCTGGTTGATTGGGGATAATTTCTACAAAAACGTCTTCACCATTTAATGAATTGTTAAATTTGACAGCAGTTTCTTCATACCATGCGCGAGTTTCATCGGCAGAAGGAAATCCGTATGCGGATTTTAATAATATATCCACTTTTTCCGATGTGTCTAAATTTACTGTATCGGTCATATAATATAATATAATATAACTTATTTTAAGTTTATATTATAAAAATGTCTATTTAATTATTCACTCCAATTATTTTTTAATCCAATAAATATTTTCAAATCATCATTGATTGCAGTTTTACTAATATAGATACCTCTTCCAGTTGAACCATCATCAACAATAGCACCAAATGCTGAGTCAGTAGAAATATCAGAGTAAGATTTAGTTCCTGTTCCATTTACAATCCAATTACCTCCAATAGGATTGAATGATTGTTTGAAACTTCCCATAATTTCAGTTGTAGTTCCAGATTTTGTAGCTCTACAGAAACCAATAGCATTTGTATCGGTTAAATTTAATAGTGCATCAATAGTGGAAGTTTTAAAGAAATTAGATAATGCTGCATCAAAATCTAAATATTTTTGAGCATCGCCATTTTCATCAATAGATATAGTTAAGCCCATCATACTGTATCCTCCTGAAGATTTTGTAAGATTAAAAACAATCCATTTGTAACCATTAGCATCGCTTGTTCCAGAGGTAGAGTAAGCAGTAGTTCCGGCGGAATATTGTCCAGAACCATTAACAATACTATCGATACCATCGTATTGAAAGTTATTTACATTTGGGTATGTTTTATTTGCATTTGTTCTAAATTTTCCACCAAGGTATAATAATGTCCAATCTTGAGGTATTTTTTTATGATAGGCATCAGTGTTTGCAGACGTATATTGTGTAATACCAATATCTCCTACATCACTATTTAATTTTGCAATTTCTGTAGCATCTGTAATTTCATAAACATCAGTATAAGTAAATTTTCTACTGATACTACTTCCTCCTGTGTTATTATAACTTGATGAATCAAAAAAGTGATTTACTGTAAAATTAGAAGGAGTGCTTGTAGAACTTCTTAACGAAATAGAATTTTCACTGATTGTTAATGAAGTACTACCATTAATTTCTTGTGTATAATAAGTTCCATAATAATAACTATTAGTTTGTGTTTTAATATCATTAAAATCAAAGTTATATTGTCCGTTTGAAACAATAGAATCTCTGTTAATTATTATATTTTTAATAGTAGATTTATTGGTTTTGCTGATACTATTAATTCTGGCAATAATTTTATTTCCTGGTATGTATAAATTTTCAGAGTTAATATTGTGATATGTTCTGTTCATAGAAATATCTGTAGTTTTAATACTTGGAATACCCATAGTGTAAATAATACTTTGTACAGTAGAACTTGTAAGAGGTGAAACAGAAGATGGTAATGAAGATAATGTATCAATATAAACATTATGAATCGTATTAGTTGAAGAACCACCAACATCAGCATGTCTAATATATTTATATTCTACAGTATGTTTATCATTTTGAGCGATACCAATATGGGTTAATACAGATGTTATATGATTTAAATCAACAATACCTTTAATTCTGAAGCCTTTTGTATTTGTGGTGGAATAAATATCACTTTGAGAAGGATTATTGAAATAATTAAATGTATTACTGTTAGAATTACTTCTGTTGGCAATTCCTGCATTATTATTTGTGGTATCAAAACCATTAAACGAAATAGTTTGTTTTAATGATGAATTAATGTAACATTCAACTTGAACTAAATTTTGACTATTATCAATCCATTTACCATAACCAGTTAGTGTATTTTGTTGATTACTACTATAAGGATTACTAATTTGTATGGTTTGATTATTGGTATTACTTAAATTAAATGTAGAATTTAAGGATGAATTCAAATAATAAACATATGAGTTATTTAAATTAGCAGTTGTTGAAGGAGTTGAAATATATGTTCTGGATTCGTTTGAATTAAAATTTAATGAAGTAGATAATCCATTATCACTGGGTAGTCGTAAAAAATTAGATATTTTTGGTGTTGAAAATTCAGAAAATATATCTCTTAAATCATTTTTAGCCTTGACCTTATAATTATATTTAGTTGCGGCTCTTAAATTACTTAATGAAATACTAAAATTTTGATTAGCACTTGAATTTTCATTTTCTGTATCACTTAAATCAGTAGTAACAACGGGGTAAATAGATGAAGAAAGAGTTTCATTTTGACTATAATCGGTAATAACCTGAGATATAACAGCAGAAGACTCGGGATTACCTCCTTCTGGTTGAATAACTTTATAAGTTAATCCAATATCTGATGAATAATTAGCATTTTCACTAACAAAAATTGGGATAGTTGGGGTGCTTGCTTGTAAAAATTGTAAATTTTGGAAAATAAGCGAGCGAGTATCAACATCTGGATAATTTTCAGCAAAGTTAATACCATAAACTCTTACATCAAAATTTTCAGTTCTACTTAAAATGTTAAGAGTATCGCTATTATTTGCTTGTGCGATAGCAGTTTTGGGTAATTGATAAGTTTTATAAAAATTTGTATTATAATCATTTGAATTTCCTATTGAAAATGTGTATAAATTCAACCATTTATTTGCATTATTATTATTAACAGAAGTATTGCCAGAAATATCAAGTTTAATTTCATTGATAAATGGAAGAGATTTGTCTTTTTGTAATGATTGGAATGAAAGTTTTGCTAATATATTTGCAGTTTGATTAGCTAAAATATCATCATAATTCCAACTAATATCAATAGTAGATGTAGTTGTTAATGTCTCACCTTGTTTTTTAAATTTATTGGGTTGTTGTGTAAGTATGTCGTAGAATGTTTGATTTGCTTTATTAACACCGCCCGCACCTCCAACAAATTCAGTACCATCCGCTTGAAAAATTTTACCCAAAAATCTAATATCATTAAAACTAACATCATTCGCGCTTAAATCACCATGAACTTTTAAGTTGTTAAGAGAAATATCAACGGTTTCATCAATAGGAATTGCTCCTTCCCCAGCAGCTTCTCCTTTTAATCCTTGAAATCCTTGATATCCTCTGTTTACAGATGCTCCATCATTTCCCTGAAATCCTTGGAAGCCCGTATAACCGGTATATCCCTGAAATCCTCTGAATCCTATTTCTCCTATTTCTCCTTTATCTCCTTTAGCACCATTATCTCCAATTATTCCTTTTTCTCCCTGATTACCAGAGTTTCCCTTATCTCCTTTACCTCCTTGAGTTCCATCATTACCATCAGAACCATTTATTCCATTTTGACCGACAATACCCTGGAACCCAGTAAATCCTTGGGCTCCTTTATTTCCCACATTACCTTGTTCTCCTTGTTTTCCCTGATATCCTTGGAATCCTGTATAACCTCTAAAACCTTGAGCTCCTTGATTTCCTTGTTGTCCTATCTCACCTTTATCACCTTTATTACCTATTTCTCCTTTTTGTCCTTGGTGACCTTTTTGTCCTTGGTCTCCTTTTTGTCCTTTGTCACCTTGTGTTCCATCATTTCCATCAGTTCCGTTTGTTCCATTTTGACCAACAGAACCTTGGAAGCCTGTATATCCTCTAACTCCATTTTCACCTTTCTCTCCCGTATCTCCTTGTTTTCCTTGATATCCTTGAACCCCAGTATAACCTGTATATCCCTGAACTCCAATAATTCCTTGGATTCCTATCTCTCCTTTATCTCCTTTATTACCTATTTCTCCTTTTTGTCCTTGGTGACCTTTTTGTCCCACTTCACCTTTTTGTCCCTTATCGCCTTCAGCTCCATCATTTCCATCAGTCCCATTTGTTCCATTTTGACCTACAGAACCTTGGAACCCAGTAAATCCTTGAGTTCCAATACTACCATTATTACCACGTCTTCCTTGGAATCCTTGGAACCCAGTATAACCCTGAAATCCTTGGAATCCAGTATAACCAGTATATCCTTGTGTTCCTTGATTTCCTTGTTGTCCTATTTCACCCTTTAGTCCTTGATCACCCATTACTCCCTTTTGTCCTTGATCGCCTTTACTTCCATTTGTCAAAAAACTAACAAAAATAGTATCTGTATCAACGAATGGTATTATTTCAGAAGAAGATTGGTTGGAAATATTTAACTCATACCAATCAGTATTATCAGTAACACTTGTAATTTGAAAAATAATAAATTTGGATGTATCACTTTTTTTGGATAATTTAACAAATCCTTTAACTTCAGATGTAACACTACTTATAGTTTGCATAGTGGTTTCAATAGTAACAATTGAACCATTTGTTGTTTCATTTATATATAATTTTGTAGATGTATTCAAATCTGTTTGATTTAATCTAAATTTGGTTGAACCGGGGTCTGCTGATGTGGTAGAAGCTAAATCAGCAAAATATTCAAATGTAGCACCACCAAAACTTCCAGATTTACCTTGGAATCCTTGATATCCTGTGTAACCCTGAAATCCAGTAAAACCTTGATATCCGTGTCCAGTAAAACCTTGGAATCCAGTAAATCCTTGACTCCCTTGGTTACCAAGATTTCCTTGATTTCCTAATATTCCTTGGAATCCTTGAAAACCAGTATAACCAGTAAAACCCTGAACTCCTTGGTTACCTTGCTCTCCTTGTCTGCCTTGATATCCTTGGAATCCTGTAAATCCCTTTTCACCTTGTATTCCTTGATTTCCTATCTCACCTTTTTGACCTTTATCGCCCAGTTCTCCTTTTTGTCCTTTTTCTCCTTCTCCTATTTCACCCTTACTACCTTTATCACCTTGAGTGCCATCATTTCCGTCAGAACCATTAGCCCCATTTTGACCGACAGGACCCTGGAAACCAGTAAATCCTTGAGCTCCTTTATTTCCGAGATTACCCTGTTCACCTTGTCTTCCTTGATATCCCTGAAATCCGGTATATCCTTTGTCACCTTTTTCTCCTTTAGTACCAAGTGGTCCAATTTCTCCCTTATCACCTTGTGAACCATTATCTCCTTTATCTCCTTGACCTCTTTCTCCTTTACCACCTTTACTACCTTGAACGCCGTTATTTCCATTAGTACCATCGTTTCCATTTTGACCGACGGGTCCCTGGAAACCGGTGAATCCACGATATCCTTTAATTCCTATATCTCCTTGGTCTCCTTGTTTTCCTTGATATCCTTGGAATCCTGTATAACCCTTTAATCCTTGGGCTCCAGCATCCCCTTTTCGACCTATCTCACCTTTTTGTCCTTTATTACCAACATCACCTTCTTGTCCTTTATTACCTTGTAGTCCCAAATCTCCTTTTTGTCCTTTGTCGCCCTTAAATCCTTGAATACCTTGAATACCTTGATTACCTTGATACCCTTGTTGGCCTAAATTACCTTTTTCCCCTTGAAGACCTATCACTCCTTTTTGTCCTTTTTGTCCCAGATTACCTAATTCTCCTTTCATTCCTTTATCACCATGAGCTCCATCATTTCCGTCAGAACCGTTATTTCCATTTTGACCTGCAACTCCTTGGAAACCAGTAAATCCTTGAGTTCCATTATTTCCCATATTACCTTGTTCTCCCAGTCTTCCTTGATATCCTTGGAATCCGGTAAATCCTTTTTCACCTATATAACCTTGTACACCTACTTCACCTTTTTGTCCTTTTTGTCCTTCTTCTCCGCTTTCTCCTTTATCTCCATTATTACCAATTTCTCCTTTATCTCCTTTGGTTCCTTGATTGCCATCATCACCATCAAAACCATTAGTACCATTTTCGCCGACCACGCCTTGGAAACCAGTAAATCCTTGAGTTCCATTATTTCCTATATTACCTTGTTGACCTTTATCTCCTTTATCACCCTCTAATCCCTGAAATCCTGTGTAACCCGTATATCCTTGGAAACCTTGGAATCCAGTGTAACCTTGTGTTCCTTTATTTCCTTGTTGTCCTATTTCACCTTTATCTCCTTTATTACCAATTTCACCTTTATGTCCTTGGTCACCTTTACTTCCATTTGTCAAAAAACTAATAGAAATAATATCTGTATCTGAAAATGGACTGGTTGTAGAAGAAGATTGATGGGATATGTTTAAGCTGTACCAATTAGTATTGTTTGTAATAGATGTAATTTGAAAAATAAGAAATTTGGATGAATCACTTTTTTTGGATAATTTTACAAATCCTTTAATATCTGAAGTAACACTGCTAAGAGTTTCCATAAAGGTTTCAATAGTAACATTTGAAACATTTGTTGTTTCATTGATATACAATTCTGTAGAAGTAGTCTGAAAGCTTCCATTAAATCTGAATTTTGTACTCCCAGGGTTTTCTTCTGTTGTAGAAGAAAAATTTGCAATATATTCAAATGTAGCACCACCAAAACTTCCAGATTTTCCTTGAAATCCTTGATATCCGGTGAATCCTTGGAACCCTGTAAAACCTTGATATCCGTGTCCAGTAAAACCTTGGAATCCTGTAAAACCTTGAACACCCTCGCTACCTTGATTTCCTTGTACTCCTTTATTACCAATAGTTCCCTGGAATCCTTGAAACCCCTGGAATCCTGTAAATCCTTGAACTCCCCTATTTCCAATATTACCTTGATCTCCTTGGTTGCCTTGATATCCTTTTGATCCAGTGAAACCTTGTGTTCCAATTACTCCCTTTTGTCCTTTCAGTCCTATTTCACCTTTATCTCCTTTATTACCTTGTTCTCCTTTTTCCCCTTGAATACCTTCTTCACCAATTTCTCCTTTCAGTCCTTTATCACCCCGAGCTCCATCACTTCCATCAGAACCATTAATTCCATTTTGACCAATATCACCTTGAAACCCAGTAAATCCTTGAACTCCCTGATTTCCAATAATACCTTGTTCGCCTTGTTTTCCTTGATATCCTTGGAACCCTGTAAATCCTTTTTCTCCTTGAATACCTTGTACTCCAATCTCACCTTTATCTCCTTTTTGACCTTGGTCTCCTTTATCTCCTTTGTCTCCTTGATCACCTAATTCTCCTTTTTGTCCTTTATCACCTTTTTCACCTTGTTTACCCTGGAAACCTTGAAATCCTGTAAATCCTTGGAATCCTTGGAATCCAGTGAAACCTTGAAATCCTGTATATCCTGTATATCCTTGAAAACCTTGGAAACCAGTGTATCCTGTGTATCCTTGGAAACCAGTGTATCCGGTGTATCCTTGAAACCCCTGGAAACCAGTATATCCGGTGTATCCTTGAAAACCTTGAAAACCAGTGAAACCTTGGAAACCGGTGAATCCTTGGAAACCTGTATATCCTTGGAAACCTTGGAAACCTGTGTATCCTTGAAATCCTTGAAATCCAGTATATCCTTGATAACCTTGTGGTCCTCTATCTCCTCTGGTTCCGTTAGTAACCATACTAACTTTTATATTTTCATCATTATCAAATTCAGGGAATAATGCAGAATGATTTTGCAATGTTAAATCAACTTTCCACCAACCATCATTATCTGTTAAATCAGCAATTTGATATAATAAAAATTTCATAGATGTTGTATCGCTAATTTTTACAAAACCCTTGATATCAGATGTTATTGCATCTAATGTAGTTAAAAATGAATCCAAATTTTTGATAGGACTATTATTAGATGAACTATCGATAAACATATTAGAAACAGTAGCGAAATATGAATTATTTAAAGCGATTTTTCCTTCTCCAGGATCCTGATTTGTAACAGAAGTGGAAAATTTAAAAAGGAATGATTCCCCGCCGAATCCTCCATCTTTTCCTTGAAATCCCTGAAATCCTGTAAACCCAGTAAATCCTTGAGTTCCGTCATTTCCATCATTTCCATCAGAACCATTAATTCCATTTTGTCCAGCAAAACCTTGTAACCCGGTGAATCCTTGTGTTCCAGTAAATCCCTGAAATCCAGTGTATCCTGTGTAACCTTGGAATCCTTGGAAACCGGTAAATCCTTGGAATCCGGTAAATCCTGTAAATCCTTGAACTCCTTCATTACCTTGGTTACCTTTTGTACCTTTAACACCTTGTAGTCCAGTAAATCCTTGGAATCCGGTAAATCCTTGGAATCCGGTAAATCCTTGGAAGCCTGTGTAACCAGTATATCCTTGGAATCCCTGGAATCCAGTATAACCAGTAAATCCTTGTAATCCTTGGAATCCGGTAAATCCTTGGAATCCGGTAAATCCTTGGAATCCGGTAAATCCTTGGAATCCAGTGTAACCAGTATAACCCTGGAAACCTATTGTACCATCGGCGCCAATATATCCATCCTTACCTTGAAAACCTTGGAAACCAGTATAACCAGTATATCCCTGAAAACCTTTTCCCTGGAATCCTTGAAAACCAGTAAAACCGGTGTAGCCCTGAAATCCTTGAAAACCGGTATATCCTTGAAATCCTTGAAATCCTTGGAAACCTGTATATCCTTGGAAACCTTGGAAACCAGTATATCCCTGAAAACCTCTTCCCTGGAAACCTTGGAAACCAGTATATCCTTGAACTCCTTGTTCTCCTTTTTGCCCTTTATTCCCTTGTGGTCCTCTGTCACCTCTACTTCCATTTATAATTACATTTGCTTTAATTACTTCATCATCATCAAATGTTGGTAATATTGCAGATTGACTTTGTAATGTAACATCTAACGTCCACCATCCTGTATTATTCGTTGCAACAGAAATTTGATATAATGTATATTTTTCATCATTATCAACAAGTTTAATAAATCCCTTAGTTAGAGATTCATTAAGTCTGATACTTTCCATAAATTCATCAATAATTTTAGAAGTAGAATCGTTTGAATCTCTATTGATATAGATATTATTGACATTTGGTAAATAGGTATTACTTAAGTTAATTTTTCCAGTTCCAGGATTTTGAGAAGTTGTTCCTGTTTTATAAATAAATTCATATGATTCTCCTCCAAAGTTACCATCCATGCCTTGATATCCTCTGTCTCCTTGATATCCAGTAAAACCTTGTTGTCCTTGAAATCCTGTAAAGCCTTGTGCTCCGGTGTAACCTTGGAATCCAGTAAATCCTTGTTGTCCTTTAAATCCTTTATTTCCAGTAAAACCTTGGAAACCAGTAAATCCTTGGAAACCAGTAAATCCTCTGAATCCAGTAAATCCTTGAAAACCTCTTCCCTGAAATCCTTGAAATCCAGTAAATCCTTGGAATCCAGTAAATCCAGTAAATCCTTGCCAACCTTGAAATCCAGTAAATCCCTGATGTCCGTCAAATCCCCGTGGTCCTTTGATATCACCAACTAAAGTCCATGTAGAATTTGGACTATTAGTATCGAGTGCGACGTGTAATGTACCATTAATAATATATCCGTCACCAACTGTAGTAGCAACTGCAGGTAAATCAGAAGTACTATCTAATGAATCTTTGATAACAATAGTTCCAGGATTAACGCCACCGATAGTAGTTCCGGCAGGCATATCAATATTTCCACCATTAGTCATTGATAATGCTTTAATAGGTTCATTTTTTCCAGGAGCGAATTGATAAACTGTATTGGGAGAAACAAAAATTTCTTTAACATGTAAAGCATTCCATCTATCATTTTTACCTCCTAAATCATAAGTATCAGATTGAGCAGGAATTAAATCTTTAGACAGTGTAATATTATCACGTGTACTTCCTGTATCCCATGCAAAAGGGTCAAATGTTGCAGGTAAATATCTTGTAAATGTACCAGAACCTAATCCCTCTAAATCAGGACCAGTTGCCCCCTGGAATCCTGTAAATCCTTGAGAGCCGTGACCAGTAAATCCCTGAAATCCAGTAAATCCTTGAACACCTTGTTCGCCTCCAATCATATCATGAATACTAAAAAATGTTCCACCATAAACATTACTACCAAGTAAATTAATATTAGTATCAGTTGTTTTCACAACAGCACGTATACAATCATTGGCTGAAAGAGATACCATACAAGAACCAGAAGAATTATAATAATGTGGTGTGGCAGAAGGTGAAGAATTAACAATTGTTGATTGAGGTATATCAACCCAATTAGATGCATTATCAGTACTTTTTTGAATTTTGACCCAAATATTATCGTTATTTGCACCATCATCGTCAATAGTAAATCCATATGCAATATATCCATTAATAGCAATAGAAGTTTTTACATATGTACCGACAGAACCAGATCCAGTTGTTACTGACCAATTATTACCAACAGAAAAATTTGGAGTGGAATTAAATTCAATGCCTCTAAATGATGTTAATAGGTTTGATTGGGTAGTATTTAATGATAATCGTATAGCAGAAGAAGAAGTCCCAGCAATTCCTTTAAAACCTTGAAATCCAGTAAATCCTTGAAATCCAGTAAATCCAGTGAATCCTTGAGTACCATTATTTCCATCAGAACCAACATATCCATCAGCTCCTTGTTCTCCTTTTTGTCCTTTATCACCTTGAATTCCATCATCACCTCTATCACCATTGGTAACAAAACTGACAGATAATTTTTCATCATCTGCCCATAATGAGAAAGAAGTGTTCGATGAAGTATATGATATATTTACTAACCACCAACCAGTTTTGTTTTCAGAACTTGTAATTTGATAAACAACATAATTAGAAGTATTAACAGATGATAATCTTAGATATCCTTTAATATCTGAATTAGCATTTGCAATAGTAGTCATAAAATTGTTAATAACAACAGAATTGATATCAGTATCATCAATATAAATTTTAGCGGCACTTAAAATATTTTGATTAGCTAATCTCAAATATCCAATTCCGGGGTCAGATTCATCGATAGATGTTTTATTAAAACTATAATCAAATGTTTGACCACCAAATGCTCCAGCAACACCTCTCTCGCCTTTTACTCCAGTATAACCTTGAAATCCTTGAAATCCGGTGTAACCTTGTGCTCCAGTATAACCTTGGAATCCTGTATAACCTTGCCATCCAGTATAACCTTGAAATCCTTGAAATCCGGTGTAACCTTGTTTTCCAGTATAACCTTGAAATCCGGTATAACCGGTGAATCCTTGAAATCCAGTATAACCAGTATAACCTTGGAAACCCAGGAATCCAGTGAATCCTTGGAATCCTTGAAATCCAGTATATCCGGTATATCCTTGGAATCCTTGGAATCCTGTATATCCTGTAAATCCCTGTAATCCGGTGTAACCTTGTGTTCCAGTATAACCTTGGAATCCTTGAAATCCAGTATAACCAGTATATCCTTGGAATCCTTGGAATCCAGTATAACCAGTATATCCTTGAAATCCTTGAAATCCAGTATAACCAGTATATCCTTGAAATCCTTGGAAACCTGTATATCCTTGCCAACCTTGGAATCCAGTATAACCTTGAGAACCAGTAAATCCTTGGAATCCTTGAAAACCAGTATAACCTGTATAACCTTGAAACCCTTGGAAACCGGTGTATCCAGTATAACCTTGGAATCCTTGAAATCCAGTATAACCAGTATATCCTTGGCAACCTTGAAATCCAGTATATCCTTGTGCTCCAGTAAAGCCTTGAAATCCGGTATAACCGGTATATCCTTGCCAACCTTGGAATCCACTATAACCTTGTGCTCCAGTAAATCCCTGGAAACCGGTGAATCCAGTAAATCCTTGAGTTCCCTTTTGTCCTTTTTCTCCCTTATCGCCATTTGTAATAAAACTGACTTGTATTTTTTCATCATCATTCCATAATGAGAAGCTGGTAGAAGAGGTCGTATATGTAATGTCAATAGACCACCATCCAGTATTATCTGTTAAATCGGTAATTTGATAAACAACATTGTATTGAGAATTAGCTAATCTAACATATCCTTTAATAGATGATGATGCAGAATCCAAAGTACTCATAGTGTTATTGATGGTATGAGTATCTAAGGCATTGTTGTCTATATATATTTTTTCAGCTG